>Ga0302173_10000153_pt1 | contig 36293 bp, 38 predicted proteins | sample I_Fen_N3_1_FD_198785 | JGI IMG/M metagenome (GOLD analysis project Ga0302173, IMG submission 198785) | Peat permafrost microbial communities from Stordalen Mire near Abisko, Sweden - I_Fen_N3_1 | ecosystem: Environmental > Terrestrial > Soil > Wetlands > Permafrost | place: Sweden: Abisko... | reverse complement strand
TATTCCTTGGAGAAAATAAATAAAGCTCGTCTATTGCTCTTGTTATACCAACATAAAATAATCTTCGCTCTTCTTCTATATTTTCTTTTATGCTAGAGGCATGAGGAATTGTTTCTTCTACACAATTAATAACATATACATTTTTAAACTCCATGCCTTTTACTCCATGTATAGGTTGAATTGACTTATGAAATTATTGATGAATACTAGCTTTAAAGATGATTGTAACTATTATTTACAAAAACGTACTATACACTATTAAATTACTTATATTATATCCAAGATAGGAATTAATTACAAATAATTGCAACAAAAAAAGCTAGAAATTTAATCCTAGCCTTTGCTACTGTTTTTTTATTCATTATATTAATAACATATTTTACAAGCTCTATATCCAGCCTTCTCTGCATCTGTTCTAGACATAGGAGTATAATACTTCATTCCATGAGCAGTAGGGCTTGTATGATATATCCCTTGTTTTGATACATAAACTGTTTGGCTTTGAGTATCCCTAACAGCACTTGTAGTTGACCCACCATTATTTCCACTAGTTGTCCAAACTCCATTAGAATTTAAATAGTAATTCCCTATATATTCGTCATGAGCCATATATCCATCAGAATAGAAGTAATACCAATTTCCATCAATTTGTCTCCAATAAGTAGCATATGAATTTCCTTCTGTATACCACCACCCTGTGGTATTTGATTTCCATTCTGCACTTGCTCCTACTGGAGCTATTGCTAATAGTGTTATTAACATAACAAAACTAGCAAGTATTCTTTTAAAGTTTTTCATTATTAATCCCCCCTATAAATAGCCTTTGCTTTCTCTTACATAATTATACTATTTATAAGATTTCTTTACAATTCCATTGTTTATTTTTCCTTATTATCATTATCGTAAGGCTCAATTACGACATATGGCGATGTTATAACTATTAATTCTCTATTCTCTGATGAAATATAATATGTATTTCCCGTTTGTTGAACTACTATTCCATATATTGATTTATAATTTTCATCTTTATTTGTATTATAATATGTTATTTTAGATTTTGTATTTAAACTTAATGTCTTTCCGAATGCATTTCCTAAAGTATTTACAACACCATATGCCATTACATAGAGATTTATTATCATTGTTGCACCAATTAAAATAAGAATAAATAGTGCTTTCTTACTTTTTTCTTTATTATTGTCACTTTCTTTAGGGTTATGTTCTTTATTATCCGTGCTAATCTTATTTTTTCTTTTATTTAATATAACACTTCCATAAACTCCACAAATAAATACTATAAGAAATATCTTCCCAATAAGATTAACCCAAATCAATAAAATTATTGGTGGAACTATTTCAACACTTCTAGCTAAGTACTTCTTAATGCCTTTTTTATCTTCTTTACTAAAAAGACAATAATCAATCAATCCACTTACAATAGTAATTTGAAAGAATAGAACAACATTATACCACAAGCTATTTACTATATTTTCCATACTAATTCTATAGTTACTTAAAATCCAATAAATTATATTATAATCTATCATAATTACTAACATTAAATTCATTACTAAAATAGTAACTTTTCTAATAGCTATTATAAATGATTCTACCATTAAATTTATATATGTTTTCATTATAAGCAAACAGAATAGTATACTTGAGCTTGCAAATACTACTGAAACCATTGTTGTATTTACTTCCTTGCTGAGAGTATTTGAATTTAACCCCATTAAAAAAACTATCAGAACATATAAAATCACAATAGTTATCATATGCATAAATATCCATATAAATTTCATACTTATTTTGTCATCCTTCATATACATATGTAACGAAATATAAAAACAAAAAATAAATATCAAGATACAAATCCCTATAATTGTTATTAATTTAAAATCAAATGGAATTTGATTTACCATTACATCCATCAATTTCCCCATTGATGTTTTTCCTCCAAAGTAATAACCATATACAAAACCATACCCTAACTGATAGAAAAAGGAACAAATAATCAACAATAATGCTGATATATATATGTGACTATTATTAAATGATATAATTTTTTTAACACTTTTTAATTCTCTAGTAATTCTATTTTTTAATTCTTTAATTTTATCTTGGTCAACTTTTTCTGTATCTATATCTTTTAATTGTTCTTTATTGAGTTTACATCCATTTTTTTCAATGTTGTTTTTATTATTTCCTTTTTTCTTATACATGCTACCCTCCTTATACTTCTTAAGTTCTAACTAAAAGAAGATGTTTTATCCTCTTCAGTCCATTTATCCATTATAGAATTATTGTAACTTGATTGGCATTTCTTCTGTTGACTTACTCAAATAAAACTTTTCTAATTCTTCTTGTGATAAGGAATCTTCTTTATTTTGACCTTTAAAATTTTCAGCACGTACACATGGATTAATTTTTATGTATGAAAAACTTCTTTTTATAGCATACTCTTGAAGTTTGTTTATATAATATGATGCTATACCTTTCTTTCTCATTGTATAATCATTAACATTTAACAATTCCAATTTAATGAATTTTTTTGTATTAAACAACTTAAGCATTCTCTCATTTATTTCTTCATAAAAATCCATTATAAAAATTACTTTTTTATTTTCATAGTCATACAAACAAAATTTTGCACCATGCTCAATACAATGTAATTCAATATACTCTGTATTCTTTTTTGACAATTCTGAATCATCAAATATAAATTTAATTTTTCTATTTTTAAATTCTTGAATACTCGGCATTCCCCATTCCTCAGTAATAATTTTATACATAGCTTCATTTAATTTCATACTATAATCCCACTCCTATTATATAGCTATATATTTTAGATTAATTTAATATTCAATACTCCCTAAAAAATAACCATAATATTCTATTATTACACAAAAATATTAAAAATCCTTTATTATGAATGAATACATAAAATATTAATTTTATTACTCCTTGAAATAAAAAAGGAATACTGAAAGCTCTTATTGCTCTAAGTATTCCTTTTATCTATATTAATCTATTACTACAATATATTTTATACTTACGTTTATTTGCATACTATAATTTTTGTCTGATAATATTTTAAATAAAATTCATCGCCCTAATTATTACCAGTTATTTGCTTATAAATAGTACCCAATATAGCTAAACTATTATTTTTAAAACTAACAATTGTATTTATCTTACTAAGAATTCCAAAAATCTTTTCTACAGTAAACATACTTTTTTCATTATCAACCAGTTCTCTATTTAATATTAATGTTCCTACTGTCGTTGAAATACTATTTACTATACCTTCAGAACCATATAACTTATATTTAAATAATGATTCTCTTACATTGTTTAATTGACAAATTAGTATTTTCTCTAAATCACTATCTAATTTACACCCAAAAACCTCTTCAATTAACGCCTCAATTTCTTTAATCATTTCTTGAATTTTTTCTTCTTCAATATCCTGTTCATCACTATACTCAGATAGAAAATCTGCGCAATACTCTAACGATAGTATCAATTCAGAATTAAAATGCTGTTTAAACTTATCCATACCATTCTCATAAGAACCCGGAGATATATTAAAATAAATTTTTGAAAGTCCCTCAATAGCATTATTTAAAGCATTTTTATGCTTAATAGCATTCTTAGGATTTAATTTCTCTATTTCACTAATTCCTAAATTACACATTTTAAATAATTCAGCATAATTATACATAATCCCAGCCTTATCGCTTTTATCCAAAGAAAAGACTTTACTAAAAGCCCCATTTGAATTTTCACCACTAAAATATTTAAGTTCATTAATTACGTTATAAAGCCTTCCAACTATATTATCAGATTCTACTGTTCTTATGTTGTTTTTAGACATATCTTATTTCCTCCCACAGCCTATAATTTAAATCATTTTATTACATGTGTAATATTATTCCAGGTTTTTCAACCTATACCACATAATAAATATATATCAAATCATACCATCTATCAACATAAAATCTCAATATACTCTAATTAAATATTATACTATCTATATATTACCAAATAAACCCCATAAATTTCATGTATCGAAATATATTAAATGTTGCACTTACTTATGATACAACTTACCGTATCAGTAGCAAGTGATAACAATTATATCCGTATTTTACAACTTTATTATTAACTCATTAATATCATCATTATTCATAGTATAAGTATCATATCCTACTACAGTATCTTTTGTTTCCCAGTTTTTTATTTCAAATAACTTTGAAAGACTATTAGGAACATCTATATCATTAGTATTTCTTCCTATCTCTCCCACAAGATATAATTCCATAAAATATAATGCCCCCAATGCATTTAATAGATTTTCAAATTTTCCTACTTCATAGTTCTCAATCCTATTGTGCTTCACTTCATCGTAAGCTTTCCACCAAAATAATTGACTTGAATCAGTCCATCCATCAAAGGGTTTAAGTTTTATATCATTAGTATTCTTAATAATTATTTCTATTGATGTAATATCATCTATAGAATTAAATATCCAATCTTCATAATCTTTAATGGTCTTTCTATCTCTTAAATTGAACCCACATACACTTTTGCAAATATTGTCAAATTCCGAACCAACAGCTTGTAGTTGTTTAATAATTTCATCGGAGCAAGTTGCATAATTATTTTTTAATATTTCTATATATCTTATAATTCTAATGAAATCTTCCTCTAATACGTTGTAATATTTCCAATAGTTTATTAAAAATTCGTTTCTATTCATGTACTTATAAATTCCCTCCATTCCTTAGATACATTACTGACTAGTATTAATTAAATATAATACTATAGATTAATATTCCTGCTATAATTGTCGGGATTATATACTTTACAATAATTACTGTTTTCTCACTAAGCTTATGCATTTTCACTTTATTTTTTATTTCATTATATATTAATTTCTCATTATCCTTTATACCTTGCTTATTATAAATATTCATTCTATATATGTAGAAATCCATTTCTTCATGGTTTTCTATGCTTGTCAAAATTCTCTCATAATCCTGATATAACCTTTTACATTTATTTTCTTCAATTTCTGAATAATAGATTAAAGTGATATCAATTTTATTTTTTAATCTATCTAAAATTTTAAACGTTTCCTCCATCTTATAAGCTCTTTCTTGAAGATTTTTTTCAGATATATAAAACATATAATAACTTAATAATATGGAAAACATAAGTACTATATTAGAGACAGATAAAACTCCTAGCAATTTATAATCTCTTCCAATAGAAAGAATAGATAATGACGTTACTAAAGCAGAGTAATACATATTTAATTTCTTGTATTCTTTATTTTTATTTCTTAATCTTTCAGCTGAAATAATTCTAGTTCTATAAGTTATATCTACGCGTCTTCTTAGCTCTTCTAATGACTTTTTCCCCTCTTTGCAGGCATCAATACAATTATCAAAACCTGCTTCTTGTTCCTCAATAATTTCTTTTTTCACCACTTCCATTATTATCCTCCCCTTTTTCATTTACAATTGTATTTCTATTTCATATTATGGTACTTATTTCAATCATTTATATTATATCACAACATTTATTTAAACAAAGTTCTCCACAAAACCAGATAAAAATACTATATTAATTTTTCAAACAAAAAAAGAAGAGGCACTAACCTCTTCAATATTGTACTTATATTATAAAATTAAACTTTTATAACAAAAATGTAAACACTGAAAATCATAACTTTTGATATTCTAGCCTTACTAATATATTAAATTATTTAATTTATGCAATATACTATTCTTTTTGTAATCTGATATGGAATCACAGCTACATTCATTAGCTTTTTCTACAAGATTATTTAAATACGATTCAACACTAACGTTACTACTATCTATAATTTCTTTAATCTTGCTTATAAAAATTTTTAATATTTTATTATTTGACAATAAATATTTGTAAGCTTCATCATTGATTTTTAAAATAAAATATTCAAATATCCCTTTCCTCAAGAAGTATTTTTCATTAATCATCTTTAAAAATTGTATTTTATCAATTTTGATAAATGAATTTATATAAATCATTCTAAAATCTTGAGCTTCATATAATTCTTTGGGTATGATTGGTTGTAAAATATATTCAAAAAAATTAGATTGATGCCTACAAAAAAAATCTTCCTTTAATAAACTTGGAGTCAAAAGAATTTCTCTTAAAAATCCCATTCTCCAATCATAAGTTGCTGTAATTAACAAATCATTTAACATAATATTTTGAAAATCAAAAAAATAATTATTATTAATATCAAAAATAAATTTAAGCTTAATTAACTGAGTATATGTGAAATGTTTATATCGCATACATTCTTGTATTGTATCTTCTACTATTTTATTATTAATATTGTGTATAATCCATTTAATTAAATCATTACTAATCTTATGTCCAATATAACTTTTACTTATAGTTTCGCAAATAAAATCAACGTTTTCCTCTTCCATAATATATTCATAATAATAATTATTATTATTGATGGTTCGTAAAAACAATACTTCATTCTTCCATTTTGAATATGAATCTCCGCCAGTATATAGCATCATGTATAAAATAATTATTGTTGTGTACATATCATCTAAGCTTTTTAGAAGTAAACCAATAAATTCTTTATTTGAGGAACTACATTCTAATTCCACTATATAAGAATATATTATTTTCTGTATTTCTCTATTAATTCTTAAATGCTGTTGATTTTCAGAAAAAGAACCCAATAAACTCAATAAATCCTTTTGTTTTATTTGACTTTGAAGTTCTTTACATTTATTCAATAGCTCACGTATATAATTACAATATTCATCTAAAATTATCTTTTGACATTTATTTAGTTCAATATTGTCAGAATCACAAAAATATTCACGAAGCATTTTACCATCTATTTCTCTATTCTTAACAAATTTGTGTATATGGTGTATATCATTAATATTAATAGCTTTATTCCATATTATATTGGGTACTTTAAAATATATCTTATCATTGCAAATCTCTTTTTCAATTTCATTGTGATTTCCACCGTTAGCTATATATCTTTGTTTAAATAACACTTTATCCTGTAATCTATATAAATTTAGTAGATAATCAAAATCTAACTCTATGTTTTCTTCAATATATTCCCATAGATTAATAAATAATTTTTCTAAAAAATATACTCTTTCTTTAAATTCTTCTACAATTTTTGAATTAACATTTTTATTGCTTTTCATCTGTTCTATTTCAAAGTCTTGTTTTTTTTCTAAGTCACTAATTGAGTCATAAAATATCTTAATAAACATGTCAACTCGTTCTTTTTCTTTTAAATCTGATAAATCATCAAGTAAATGCTCCAAAAATAAATCATCTATGTTCTGGTATGAATGATTAAAAAACATTTTATACTCATCTTTAATGATTTTTTCCATATACCATTTCAACCAAAAATCATTACCTTCCTGGATATTAAAAAAATCCATCATAATATCCAAGCTTTTTATAAATAGTAGAGTATATAATACATATATAGCACCTAAACTAACACAAAATATAGATATGATAATGTTGTAATATTGGCTTAAATAAGGATTGTTATATATAGTTTCCTTTAAAATCGGTATTAATGCAGAAATAATTAATAAAATTTTAAACTCATTTGAATTAAATAATCTATATTCTAAGCTCTCCATAAGCAATGTTTTGATTTTACTTCTTCCCCAATATCTATCTTTTCCACTTTGTAGTATATAGTTTAAAGCAAATTGAATAAATGTATAAAATATACCATAAACAGTAAAAATGCTAATGATTAATACCACATAATTGTTTTCATCACCAAATTTTAACAAAGAATAAGCTTGTTGCATTGTAACAAAATATGCCATTATACTATACATAGTAATTAATTTTAAAATCCTTGTTATAGACTCGTTTTTTTGAATAAACATTATAATATTTTGTATATATTGATTTCTAATCATTCCACTATATTTTATTTTATCTCGTATAGACACTAAATTTCTTTTAAAAAACTTTGGTAATACTATAGAAATTATTGCCCCTACTAAAATAATGAGTATATTATTAACAAATTGGTTCAATACAATCCCCCCTTGTATAACATATTAGTGCCTGTCCTCTTTACCTCCTATGAAATATGACCTAATTTTAATAATAAATTATGAAACTTATTTTTTAATTTAATACATAATCTTTGGATATTTCTATACATTTTATGTAACCTATACTATCTTTCTAATTTTTCTATTTTTAACTTTTTATTAACGTCCTCTATAGCTTCATCTGCAAACGAATCTCGTCCTATTATTGTGAACGTATCATCTTTTTGGCAATAATCCACTTCATATTCCCAATAATCCGAAAACACTTCCTGCGTAGCTAAGTCATGTATATTATCTTGAAAAGTTAAAATCACTCTCATTTCTACTACAAAATAATTTATAGCAATTCCATTCTCAATGTATTCATTCATACCCAGAAAATTAAAATCCACTATTTCTAATTTATTAAAAGTATACGTACTACCAGTCCTAAATGATTCATATGATACTCCTTTATATAATAAATTAAAGTTGCTATTAATAACTGTGTTTTTAAATTTTTTATAAATTTTCTCTTCGTATGTTTCATTAAGTTTTAAATTAGTCAATTTCATAATTATGTTTACTAATTTTTTTATAGTTTCTTCCTTTTTTTCTGATTCAATTATTGTTATATCTTGATTAAATAATCTTTTATATTCAATAATGAGCGCTTTGTCTGAAAATATCTTATCTCTTGTCAGTAATGTTATCAATTCGTCTTTATTACTATTTTTATATTCAATCAATGATTGCCACAAGATTGCATCTTTAAACCCCTTATCGCTTTGTTTTTCTACACCTTCAAATGGTGGTTTTTTTTCTATTGCTCTTTCGATTGTACTATGAAAATTTTTTTCAGACGGATATTCAAGGATTTTAATTTTTACTTTTTTATCATTAGTCAATAAATTAAGTTCATATTTAAACTTTCTTTCTAAAATACTTGCATATTCATCTTCAACCTTAATATCTATATTAGGAAATTTCATAGAGTTAAGTCTTCTTATATTATCATAGTATTGCTCACACTGTTGTTGAATTACTTCCTTTACAACAACTTTAGGTATTGCAATTGTGACGATATCAATAAGATTATTCTCAATAACCACATTTATCAATCTTTCTAAGTTACACATAAACTTCAAATTCGTAAAATCTTTAATTTTACTTACAAATAAAAAATTTGTATCTATCACTACACTTATTTTCACTTTAATTCCACCTTTAAATATTTATAATTTTACATTCATATTTGCAATCTAAAATATATTAATTTTCTTACTTCCATCTAATGCTTATACTTTGTATATTATATTATCTTGTGCAATATTTCAATATTTAACAAATAATTCATAAATACTACTTAATAATATAATTTAATATTAAAATATCGAATTTATAGCAATTAAAAAGAAGAGGTATTTCTCCTCTCCTATACTTCTAATAAATATACTCATTGTGTTTATGATATAGTTCACTATCACTGGCATAACATAAATTATTCCTAGGTTACACATTAAGAATAGCTTAAAAATAAAGCTTACACTATTTGATGCAAGTCAGTTAAATACATCCAATGTTACTTTTCAACCTTAGAAAATGGCTGCCAAGCTAACTATTGTAACCTATTTAAATACATCCAATGTTACTTTTCAACAGAATAGTTAGAGAATATACACAATTAGAAACCAGATTTAAATACATCCAATGTTACTTTTCAACCTATAAGTAGATTATTTGATATGTACTCAGTTAAATTTAAATACATCCAATGTTACTTTTCAACGATAAGGTTAATCAAGAAGATTTCAACTATAACTCATTTAAATACATCCAATGTTACTTTTCAACCAATGTAAAATGGCTTTTAATAATTCAGCTATGTATCTAAACCTAGAATTTAAGCCATTCATACTAAATTTACCAAGTAATTCATGATTTCAATTAATACCCTAACCAAGCCATTTCATATAAAACACTTGGTAAATTTTTATTTTAAAATAACATTAGATGTATCCTAGTACACCACCTATTACTATTTTTGCACTAGCCTATTATCCTTTATGGAGTGGTTTGGTGAGAGTTGTCGCAAGGGACTTTGTAACAAGTTACTCTGTTTATACTATACTTCTCACCTTTAGGCACGGTAAATCGACCTTTAATATTTTTTGATTCTTAATTCTTTTTTTGTTCTTTAATATATTCTTCTATAATATTTTCTATGTCCGGTATTGCTATATTTTTGCTAGCATTAATATCTGCATTTTCTTTATGCTTGCATACTGTGCATATAAACTCTTTTTGTGTTAATCGATTATTTCCATCTATATTTCCACACTTACTGCACCTTTTACTAGTATATTCTGGATTTATAAAATGCACCTTTATACCTTTTTCTTCAGCTTTATATTTTACTTTTTGTTGCAAATCATAGTAACTCCAATTTTTCAATAGACTTTCTTTCTGGTGGTCACTAAAACCACTCAAATCTTCCATTTGAATTAATGATACTTTATGCTTAACTGCTAAATCTACTATATATCTACTAACCTTATTATTATAGGTATCTCTAAATCTCTTATATTTATCCCCTATAGAGTTGCTAAGTTCCATTCTAGCCTTATAGCCTTTACCTACATTATTATCACTTGCCCACTTACTTGCTATATTAGTTGCTTTTCTTCTGCTATCTTGTCTCTGTCTATGAACTATCAACTCTTCACCATCTATACTTCTTTCCTTAACACTTAATGGTTGATACTCTTCTGTACATTTATTATAGATAGACATAGTAGCTACTTGGCATATTCCTAAATCTATGCCCATTATTAAATCTGGATTAGCTTCTTTAACTTCTTGTTTAAATGTATATGCTATAGCTATTTGCCACTTCTTTTTTCTTTCATTATATACTATCTGTCCACTTCCCAATTTGTAGCTACCATCCAAAATTCTTTTTAGGGTTACTTTTTCCATCCCCCCCATATTTGGTAATAGAAACTTAATTCTTTTAATACCAAGTTCATTTTGTTTAGGTACATTAAATAATCCTATTTCTAACCCTAACCCTTTAGGTGTATCCATCACTTTATAAGCTTTATTATGAATTATTATAGGAATAGTCCTTTTAAATCTAGTTAGTGATACATTTCCTTTTAAGAGACCTTGTTTTTTATCATTGTTATACCTTGCAGTTACAAATTGTCTTGTTTGTGCTACATTATTACTTAAAGCACCTACCATATAGTCATTTAATCGATTTTCTATCCAACTTCCAAAAGTCTTTCCATATATCTGTTTATCATCTACTTTAGGAATATCTAATTTCTTTTGTAATAAGTTCTGCATATCATTCTGATAGAAGTAACTAATAGCTTGATTACATGCTTTATACTCATTGTACTGTAAATCTCTTAGCTCCTTATAGAAATCTTTTTCTTTTAATTTATTATCTCCGCAATACTGCAAAGTAATTGTTATAGATACTGTTGTCATTTATCACTCCTCCCACTTTAATTATTTCCAAATTTTAAATTTTAAAACTTAAATATAAATATTTATTAAATTGATAGTTTTATTTAACTTGTATTTTTATATATGAAAACCGACTGCTCCACATCCCTTTGTGATAGCACTTTCATCATTCATTTTTGCTAACATCTTTGATATCACTTATTTTTAAAATTCAAACTTTTTCTAATTTACTAGATAAAAAAAAGGTGCAAAAATCACTTCCTGCACCATTAGCATATCTTCTTATATTCTATTTTCCGTATATCCATAGTTATATATATCAACATTTTCCTCAATAAATCCTCTGTTCCTAGCCCCTACTAGTGTATGATACGTGTTATTCCTTCCAACAGAATCTTAATTCGTTGTTCGTGAAAAAATTGCTGTGTGGTGAATGTTTGGGTACGATGGGGTCTGAGAGCAGAACAAACTCTCTAATTATTATAATCCATCCCCCCTCTACGACATTACCATTTAGAATAAGAATTTTATCTCCTTACTAAAATTGCATAACTGAAAATAGAAAAAGTAATATAAATAACCACACGTTATTTTTAATAATCTTATTTCAACTATCTCCATATATATATTAAATAACAATCTTATAAAATATATAAACAATCTATTTACTATTTCTTATTCTCTCAAACATATCTTGTTGCGAAATTAAATCTATAATCTCTCCAGTTTGAGAGTTTACATAATACGTCATAGCTGCACCACGACCGCCCTTAGATACTACTTCAATATAATAATATTTCACACCATCCAAAATTTTGTCCATTTCTGGATATGCAATTGCGCTAGATTCCTTATAATCTACCTTTTTAGATTTTTCTAATACTTTAATCGCTTCCTCTTTAGATTTCACTAAAATTTTAGTATCTGAATCTGCTTTAGATTTAGTTACAACATTACTTATATCAACTTTAACACCATTCTTTATATCTTTATCTGGGTCAACATCACCATAATAATACTTAGCATCTATCAATTTATTATCTTTTCCATATTCCATATGAAGACATATATGCTTCCATTCACTAGTTCCCCTTTTAGTTGTCCATTTACTATCTATAGTAACTAAATATGCCTTTTCTCCACTAAAAAATCTATTTGATGTTTCTTGAACAATATAATCATCATCATTTTGTGATAGATGAACATTGTCCCATGTAGGCATTTTAGCTGCCATACCATATAACATATCTTGATAATCATGTATAGCAGTATGTCTTATTTCTGATAGTTTTTCTTCTGAAACATATTTGTTTAAAGTTATCCTAAAAGAATCAAAGTCATCAAAATCTACAGAATCATCTAATCTTTTAACTTTACAATCAATAGTTGTATCTTTTTTTCCATTTAATGTAGTAGTAATTATAAAATATTCATCTGTGGTTGATGTACAATTATATTCAGCCTTACAGTTCATATTTATTATTCTATTATTTACTGTAGTTTGGACTTTATCAATTGCCTTTTCTCTTTGTTCATTTTCACGTTGTTCTTTTGCTTGTTTTTCTGCTTGTTCAGCTTTATTTTTTTGATAATTACTATATGTATAATTAGCACCATAAGTACTAATTCCTAATGCACATATAATTCCTATACTTATTATTACTTTTTTGAATTTTAATTTTTTCATTCGTTCCCCCTAATATTGTAATTTTCTACATTATTATACCATATTACCTTTATGTATATAATTTTCATATAATTCTATATATTTATACTGAGTTTTCTACATTGTTTTCTACATTATAGGCAATAAAAAAGAGTACCTTTAAAGATACTCAATTAGATTTACGTTTTTTATTCTCTCTTATAAGTGTACTCTTACTTATCCCTAAGAGTTCTGTAACCTCTGTATAGCTTTTATCTCCACCATTTATACTAAGCATTGATAACGCATTATCTAGCTGTTTAACTGTATATTCTTTAGGTCTGCCTTCTGTAAATCCTTCTTTAGTCTTTGCAATTGCCTTTCCTAGTTGTGTACGTTCCACTATTGTATTACGCTCCATTTCTGCTACTGCTAACAATGTAGTTAAAAAGAATTTTCCCATGCTAGTATTCTCTAATAGTCCAACATTAAGCACATGAACGCTCACACCTTTATTAAATAACTCTTGTACCAACTCTATTCCTTCAACTGTATTACGTGCCAATCTATCCAACTTAGCAACAACTAGTACATCATTTTTCTTTAAGTCTTTAATTAAATTATTTAGCCTTGGTCGGTCTGTTGTTGTTCCTGTAAATTGTTCCTTAGTTATTATTGCATTATTATATTTTTCTAATATAACACCTTCCTGTTGCTCAAAACTATTATTATCTAATTGTCCTTTGCTACTTACTCTACAATATCCATAAATCATATCTCATAACCTCACTTTTGCGCTTTTATTTTGACACTAAGTTTTGACACCTTGCCACACCCTAATTATACGTCATCATTTTATCGGTGTCAATACTGTTAAGTTATGAAACTTTTATGTTTAAATATGAAATAAGCACCTATAACTTAATATAGATGCTCCTAAAATAAAACTATACTTTCAATTCACTTATTTGTTGTTACCTTATATCATTTACATAGTATTGAACTTCTCTTTCATATTGTTCCTCTGCTACATAAGCTTTTTCTAACAGTTCTTTAAGATAAAGTTTATTATAGATAAATGCAAATATTATGTTTACTACCAATGCACCTAGACCAAAAGTAAATAAAAAATATTTATTACAGTATTTACTTGTAAGCTCTTTTCTAATATATTACTTATTAGGGGGAGGTGATATCGTGCGCCGAAATAAAACCAAAAAAGAAAAACTGCTTAATCCTCAAATAACTAAGCAGCTTAAAGATTTAATAACTTTTGTAATTGGTATGACTGTAGCTATTACTACAATAGCTAAAAACATACTCGATATATTTAAGTAACGATTAAATATATCTATACATAAGGCACTACTAACTGTAATTAGTGGTGCTTTATCTTTCTTTAATTGTATGTTTAAATTCTATATTTGTAAACACATATTTACTGACCTATTTAGTGGAACAGGAGGACTATAGGTACAGTTAACTAATCAATTTCATCTTATGCATAAAATATAAATCCAATGCGAACTGCCACAAATTATATTATACTTAAATCTATTCTTATATAGCTTTGGTTCTCCTCATGCTCCAGCAACTCTAACTATTAGATTATTGCCTGTATCATTAAATACTAAACCATAAGATAACACTAATTCCATCTGCTCCAGTACAAAAAATATTTAAAATAGGAAAACTGAAGTTCGTAAATCATCAAAAGAAAACTAGCTATAATAAATGTTGACAATAGGCAATATTATTGGAATATGAAATGCCTTTCATTGTAGAGTATATCTAACTTAAAGAAAAAATTAACTATTTTATATATAATTTGTGATTCAAATTTCACGATTATGTTATTATATTAATATGACATAAATCAAAAAACTTTTATCGCCATATATTATGATTATGTTAAAATACTTATAAGGGAGGTGAACATTATGAAACGGAATAAGCCTAAAAAAGAAAAACTGCCTAGCAATCAAACCAAGCAGTTTAGAGAATTAATACTTTTTTTACTAGGCATGATTTCAACCATTACTGTAATAATGGTAAACATACATAATATGTTTAAGTAATCTACCTTGCTTAAGGCACTGCTAACTGGAATTAGTAGTGCTTTCTCTTATTCTCATTGTATTCTTTTAGTTCGCTTTTGTAAATTATTATTGCCAACATCTACTATAATAATTCTTGTAATTATATCCCAACAAATCCATCATGGAAAATCTTCGATTCTTTTTGTGGTACTTGAGGTTTTTGAGAATACACTAACAGCTCCACTTAATAATCTATGCAACCATCTTGTACATATTGCATTGATTGTATATACATCTAAATAAGCTATTTGAAGTAAATTGCCTTATTAACACCATAAGAATAAGTTGAAATATTATAAATTATCTAGCGAACAAGATTATATACGACAATGAGGTATGTACGCTATCCAATCACCATCTAAAACAAAACCACTATCGTACTTGAAGTCGTATAAATGGCTTGGTTATAAGCTTTATAGCTAATTTAAAGGTGCAATTCCTACCAATTTAGTCGTCTCGTAAAGTTTTTGCTTAACATATATGACGTATATCAGACTATTTTACTCTTATTTTTTAATACGATGAATGCAGCCACAATAGAACAACATCATTTTAATTAACTAACCCTTATAAATTATTGGTTTCTCTTTTTTAGTAACCAATATTGGCGAATTGATATTTGGAACAATCCCACAAATTTATGGAACTGTAAAGTTTGATTCTTCAAAATGAATTTTTCTCAGAAAATGTTGATTGGATAGGGGTTCGACATCATGTCGAGGGTAATGATACTATGGATTTTGCTGTATCATTAGAAATGGCAAAACATTTATCTATGATGTCACATACTGAGAAGTCGCTGATATTACAGGAAAGGCTCACGGCCAATTAATGAGAGCAATACGTAAATATATAAAGATTTTAGATGACTCCTCAAATCTTAGGAGTCATAATTTCTTCATTGAAAGTACCTATTTGAATGCTATATCTCAGAGTACAAAACTGGACTCTCAAAATTTCTTTGTATAAACCTTGGAATAATCACAGTTTTAGAGAACGCCAATTTGGCGGTGTCAGCTAATTCTTTACTAGCTACAATTGCACTTTGCCCACCATTATAAATTGATACAAGTAAATTTGCTTTAGCGTCTATTTCTTTCAACTTTCCTTCACAAGCAATAAAATATCTTCTAGCTTCTTGACCTTTATCATTGTTTTCCACCATAGACAATTCTTTTGCCATACCTACAGTAATTACGTATTCTATTTGAGTGGCTTTACCGTTCACAAATTTGTGAATCGTAAAATCTTCATTATCAATAAATTTATATTTTACTATTCTTTGTTTAATCCAATCTGCAAACTGCCTTTTACTTTCTAAAAATTCATGCAATTCTCTTGCACTTACTAATTTCTTTCCTTGTTCATTTGTTATATATGTACTGTTGCATTTGTAGCTGAGTCATTTCAGTTATTTTATCCTTACCCAATTCCTCAAGCAATTGCTCCTGTTCCTGTTCCGATAACTTAACCCAAATCTTACTTGCCGACGTTTTACTTATTATGCCATCATCTAGGAGCTGTTTGATTTCTGGTGTTAATTTACGCTCAATTTCAAGTAGTCTAGTTAAGTTAGCTTTTGAAATTCCTAGTTGTTGTGCAATATCATCTTGTGTTATAGCTTTATCATTATGAGAAAGCTTTTCACCATTCTTCAAACCACACAACTCTACATATTCCACAGCAACTTTCCTCAAGAAACCCATATATTTATCTATAATTTGCTTATTTTAAGATACACATTTTATGTACCTCAGATTTTCTTGCTTATTTAGGATACTAATTCTTAGTAATTTCAACCCAACCAAATATTAACAAAATATGCTATAATTAATTTATAATAGTAATTTATGGAGTAGAAAGATATGAATGATGAGTATAAATATAAAATAGGAGTATGTGAAGTATGTAAGCAAGGTTGCTTAGAAATTGTTAAGGAACATGGCACAGATACGCTATTTATTTATTGTAATGAATGCGAAGCAGAATGGAAAACTCCAGAAGAAGCAATCCAAAATAAGAATGGAAGTAGATTTAAATATGGAAAAGTTATCGAACCAACATATGATGAAATTAATGCTATTAATTGGGGGAAGTATATTTTAACTTAATATACATTATATTTCTAAGTTATGAATCACTAAAAATAAATAGCAAATTATCTTGTGGTAAGATTAATTAAAAGGAGTATAACATCATGAATGAATCGCTTGAACGAATTAAAGGTTATCTAAATGCATTTGAGGCTGTGAATGACGGAAATTATGAAGGAACAAATTATTTAGTTGATGAAATTGAATTTGATGGTGATGAAGTAATTTCTATAGAAAATTATCTAATGAGAAGATTTAACTCTTATGAAAAGCCAAAATCACTTAGTTTTGAAAGAATTAATAATTGGAAAGAATCCTTGGAGATAATCTTCAAAAATTATTTTACTCGAAATGTAAAGTTAATGACTGATTTATATAAAATTAAGTTCATTGAGATGCTTAATAAATATATAAATAATGAACACTTTGAAGTTTTAGGTTCAGGAATTAATTATTGTTATAGTAGTATTGCAGAATATATTGGAGAAGTTTCGGGAAGTGATATAATATTTATTTTCAATAAAAAAATACTTATTATTCATTTTGGAATAAATGATTAATTCTTAATATTCTTTAACTGTGTAATTAGTAGACAAATAGTAATTTATAGGAGGAATACGCATGAATATTAGACCAATAATAGATAATGATATACAGGATATTACTAAAATATATACTGATAACTGGAAGAAAACATACCAAAATATTTTACCAGATTCTTTTTTAAAAAGCATGACATATGAACATTCAAAAGAAAAGTGGTTGTCATATATTCATACAAATAAGCAAGGAGCTTTTGTTGCAGTAGATGAAAATGATATGATAATTGGTTTTGCAGCATACAAGCCATATAATGATTTAAAGAATTGTCTCCTGCTTGATTCATTGCACATTTTACAATCAGTGCAAGGTGGTGGAATCGGCAAAAAATTGATTTTAACAATTGGTAAATATGCATATGATAATGGATATGGAAAAATGTCCATATGCATTGTAAAAGGAAATGATAGGGCTGAAGGAGTATATACTCATTTAGGTGCGAAGCATTACAAAGATTTTATTGACGACTTTGAAGGAACACCATCTAATTCGTCTGTTTTACTGTGGGATGATTTAAAGATGTTTATTCTCAGATAACAAATTCCAATTTATCTGAGTAAACAAAACAAGCAAAATGTTGAGTTGAGTTAATGCATATTTTTATTCTGTGACGCAAGAGTAAATTAAGACGAATCACTTTATGAAAGGATGTTGGCTAATGGAGAGTTCATGGAGGCTTATTGAAAAGGGTATGTTTTTTGAAGCGCTTAATAGAGCAACTGAAGAATATAATGATACAAAATCTCTTGCACCTATAAGACATCGTGCAATGGCATCAATGATGATGAATGATTATGAAAATGCGTTAATTGATTATTTAAAAGCATTAGATGAAACTGAAGAGTGGCATAAGGGAGATGTAGATTATATTTATGTTGGGGTTGCGTATTGGCTACTTGGTGAATATACAAAGGCAACACAGATGTTTATGAACTCAATGATTTTAAAACTGCCATATACATCAAATATAATTATTCCTCCTGCAATAGTTTATTTTGCTTCTGTTTATCTTAAAGACGAAAAAATAAAAAAAGAAGCAATAAAATATCTTAAAAAATTCGTTAAGAAAAAGTTGCCATTAGCTTTATTTTTACTTAATGAGATTAATGAAGCTGAATTATTAGGCTCTATTACAGATAATTCTCCATTGAGAAGTAGAATGTTATGTAAATATGAATTATATATTGCTACTAAATATCTTGAGAATGGTGGCATAGCACAATTTTATGACCATTTGCAAAAGAGTATAGATACAAAAAAAATAATAGAGTTTGAATATTTTATAGCATTATCTGAACTAAATCAAAAGAAAGAGGTAGTAAAATAACTTAATATAGCATTGGCATTAGTTATTTCGTAACATTCTTAATTCACGTAAAACTTAAAAATCTCTAAACATAACAAAGATTAACATACATAGGGGAAATATGCATGCTACTCTTTCCTTTTATATTTAAGGGTAAATATTTATGAAAAAGTTGTTATCAATGTTATAACTTTATTATAGGGTATTATTGTGTCGGTATAATGGCAAATTTAACTTTAAATGCACACTAATATACTTATCACTTGAACACCTTTAGGTGGACAATAAGGCATACAATAATATCTTACTAGGCTTTAGTTGAGCTTTAACGAAACTTGCCTTATAAGATATTTTGTCTGCCTTTATCTTTATTGTATAAGTTAATTCATAATAACATGCTATTAATATTATTTCACATTATCATTATTACGTTCTTTTACCTTTTGTACAAACATTTCACTAGACATATCATATTCAACTAAGCTAAAGCTAAGTCAAAAATAATATATCCAGTGAAACGTTACGCCAAAAGGTAAGCCACTATGGCAAACCAAAAGACGTGCGATACATTATTTTTTTCACCAGCCAATCCAAAGAATATTAACATAAAAATGTAGTTTTATAACATTATTATCATTATCCTAAAATTTAACACCTAAAAAAGTAGTATGATAAGTACTATATATATCATATAGGGATTTAGGTGTTAACTTTTATATTACCCAAATAATCTATCCGTTTCTGAAAGAATCATCCACTTATTTTGCATTTCTGTCAGTATAGAATCATTATATGTATATTTTTTGCCTTCAACACCTTTAAGTAATTCCCATAAATCTATAGTTTCTCCAGTATCTATGCAAATCCTAATTACTCTTTGGGTATCGTCTACATAATTATCCGATAATCTATTTTTATCTCTATTATAACAATACTTCCCAAGAAATTTCATATTGCTAGTTAATGTTGAAATTGACCCAAACTCTTCAAATATTGTATTATGCCTTTTCTCAGCACTTCTAATTGCACTTTTTTGAATATCAGAGTTCAGTTCTAATTCAATCTCCTCTTTTTCCCTTGCTTCAAGTAACATTGCTCTAAATTTTTTTGTACTAACAATATGATACGATTCAAAATAATATTGTATGTTCATCATTTCTCTTAACATTTTGGACACGTCTTTTTGAAATGGATTCCATTTACCTTTTAGAAATACTTCTTTTTTATCTATAAGCCCTAATTGAAGCAAAACTTCCTGCTCAATTTCTTTTATTCCCTCAAGTTCTCCGTCAGTTGCATTTCTAAAGTCTCCATCATTTGAGCGCACTTTAGTAACCTTATACCAATCAATTAAGCATCTATTTTTTAGCCTATTTAAACCACCTTCTACAATATCCTTATTTTTCTTATATGTACTATTGAAGAAATCATAAAGAGTTTCAATTGGAACTTCTAAATATCTACTAAATTTATCAATATTATTTCTCCCAACACTATAGTTACTATTAATAATATGTAATTGATTTAGTATTCCATTAGTTGAAAACTCTGAATAACGATATTCACTATTCTCTGTTTGAGAGCACATATGTATTATCAACTTGTCTATATTTTCTGCATATATAGAATTTCGCTTATTTTCTTCTTTGGCTAGTGGCTGTAAAAATACTTCATCAATTATAAATTTTTGTCCTTCTTTATGGTACTTACAATATCTTTCTAAATCTTTTAATTGTAGCGTTCTTCCCTTTCCTGTTGTTGCTGTCCAATTCATGGCACAACTTAATTGTTTATAATTTTTATAAGTTGTTAATTCTAAATTCATCCTATGTTCATAATTCCTTTCAAAATTTATTGTTTAATAAATATTTACTTAGGAGCATTCACCCTAAATATTTTATAAACCTTGTTGCTTATTAGCTACTATATCACAACCTTTTTTAGTTAAGAGATAACATGGCTTTTCTCTTTGATAAGTATCTAAGTATGTGCTTTCTACAAAGAAATTAGATGAATCCAAATTTGGACTTATCTCTAAAGCCTTGACATATCCACGAATATCTCGCATTATGTGATTGTGGTCTTTACCAGTCATTTCAGCGACTTCTCTACTATCTATTGTTAATTCATTATTATTTCTATAGTTACTCTGCCATAATAAGTATCCAATCCAACTAGCTAATAAATAAATAGTTGGATTGTTGTTTCTTCAAATCTTTTAATAACAATAGCCATTATTCTTTTAAAGTTATTATCTAACCTTATAAACTCTACCAACTTCTATTTCTGTATTAAGCATATCATTTAGTTGCATAAAATATTTATAATAGCTGGTTGAACCATATACCCTTTGACAAATTTGGAGTATATGTTCTCCATCCTTTGGAGTATACGTGTCACTACCATAATCAGTAGTACCTACACTGTAGTCATCTGGCTTATATTCCTTAAATTCTTGAAACTCTAATTGATAATAAATATTACCAATAGCATCTTTCCTCCCGTATGTAAATCTCTTAATTTGACAACTATAATAAGTACCACCCCATGTTTCAAAGAAAAATACTAATGGGGTTTGTTTCATTTTCCAATCATATAAAATTTTGCAATAATGTCCATAAGGGTCTTTCGTACCATCGCTTATATCAAACCAATTTTTAAATTGTTTGCTGTTATCAACAGTTCCTCTTCTATTTGAATCTGAATATGTTGCTATACCATTAGCTTTAGCTGGGAAAAAACTATCAATACTCCATGTTGCAAGTTTTCTATTCATTCCTACTGGCAATTCACCATAATTTAATAACTTCACTGTTTGTACATCAGAATCTTCATTAAATATTAATTCAGACGGAGATACTGGTAACACCAAACCATCTTTCTCATATGTTCCACCATATAGAGGATAAAGTGCAATCTGAGAACTAGTTTGTATAGGAGTCAATACCTTAGGGGTCTCTACCTTAATAATTGGCGGGGTAATTGTTTCTATTAAGTCTGCCATTATTCATCATCTCCAATCTCTAATTGTTTATCACTGTAAACACTTTTATAACTTAAAGTTTCCCAATCATCTTCTCCATCATCAATAACATCAGTAAAATCAGCTGATTCGATTTGAAATCCTGCTTGGAATTTCTCTGTAAGAAAATCTGCCTCAGATTTTAATGCAAACAAACTCATATCTCCTTCTAGCCAACAGTTACTAATATATATGCTTTCTTCATCTCTATGTTTTTGGTTTTTCTCTTTAGGAGCATAAACATTAGCTTCAAGGGTGAATGTAAAAAGTTGTAAGTACTTGGCACACTCTAACATTGTTGGTTTAAATCTACTATAAACTTTGTTAAGTTCAAAAGAGATTGTCCCATTAAAAGCTGTTATGTATTTTCCTTTAGTAGCACTATTTAATAAGGATATTTCTCTTATTTCTGGAGTTATCTTTATTTCTAAGTCCTTCAGTTCTGCTATTTCTCTACCATCTATTTTTAAGTATCCTTGGTTTCCAATTAATACTCTGTGTGGGTCTATTGTATATTTTTCAGTCATATATTTTCCTCCTATTATATATCTTGTATTTTTTTATTTGCTATCTTTAATCTAGTCCTAGAGTTCTATAAAACATCTATAATATATTCTTTACCAGCAATCTTAATAATCATGTTATTCTCAAATTCGTTAGTAAACCTTGCTGATTCAAAGGCTTCTTCCATTTGATAATAATCTAATCCAATAATCTTTTCTAAGCCACCCCAAATTTCTCTCTTCCCTTCACATATCATTTCATATTCAAAATCTTCTGATTCCACATTATAATTTTCCATTTTAGTATAAGCTAAAGAGGATTCTTCATTTATAGCTAGTAGTATAAGTGAAGTGAATGTCTCAAACTCTACTGTCCTTTTAGTTGAAATATGTATAATTTGCTTACCAAATAAATCTTCTATCTCATTTATTTTAATTATCTCTTTTTCTTCATCAAACAACACATCAACTGCTTTAAAGCCTGTACTTTCTTTTGTGTTATTTATCAAATTGTAAATATATTTTTTGGGTTCTCTATCTTCCTTAAATGCTGCATACCATTTAGTATAATTAGATTTTGGCATTGCTATTCCAAATAAGTTCTTTAATCCAAGTACCATTTCATTATTTTTAACTATTGTTTCCATTGTTTATTCCTCCGTAAGTTTTTTCTATTTTATAGTTTGTCCTCATTTTGATTTACTCAATGATTTATGGTATTATAATCTTAACAAAATAAATATAATACATATAAACCATTGCAGAGTAGTTAGGTTACGCTATCAAAAGATACGCCAATATCTTTATGTAGTTTTCTTAGCTACTTTTTTATTATATTTTATCTGGCATCACTCCTTTCAAGTGTTTGTTCTAAAATTAACATATTGTCCACTGATTAATCATTGTATATGTCATTTTTATTTCTTTTTTTGTAATTGTGCACTTTGTTCTAGTAGCACATCTTTATATTCAGCTATTAAGTCCATTAATTTATTTTCAAAATTCACTTGATTTTTAATTATGCTATTCATAGAATCATCTTCCATATCATAATAGACATGTTCCTTTTTCTCATAACCAGAAGTTACATATGTTACAAAAGTTCGTAATATATCTCTAATCATTAATCTTTCAGTTGAGCCCCCCCTTTTAATTATCTCTACAGCTAATTCCATTATTTCTAAATTGGATTTTCTCGCGGAAACTTTAAATATATACGCACTTGGTGTATAATTGCCTTTACCTATTCCCAAATCAAGAATTTCATATATATTACTTAATAATTCTTCCTTTTCTGAGTTATACTCAATTAGCGATATTTTCTTTTCTTCTTCAAGCTCTAATTCACGGTCTCCTAATCCCCAATCTTCACTATCAACAATTTTGTCAATTCTATATCCTAATCTTTCTTCATCATTAGTTTCATATAATTTCATCATTTGTATTTTTTCTTTATCTCTAGGTTCTAATTCTTTCTGAAAATATTCACTTGGAATATTAAATATGGATGCTAATTTAGGCAAATGTTTTTTTGGTATCTTTCTCTTCTTATCCCTTATCCACAAATCAACATTTTGTTGTTTAATGTTTAGTTTTTCTGCTAATTCCTGTTGTGTCATTTCAAATAATTTTAATACGTATTCTAATCCTATCATTTCACAAACTCCTTTTGTTGTAGCTAACAACACTTGGTATATTTATACTATATCACTCTTTGTGGTTAAATACAACAAATTTTTATAAATTATTTTTATGTTATTTGCAATAAGTAATTTAGGGCATTTATACCACTTTTTCATCTAAAACAGATATATTTTCTAGACTTCTAGATATGAAAATGGAATTCCTAATAAAAAATAGTTGCCCTTAATTCAGAATAACTATTTTGGGGTTTAGATTAATTATATGAAAAAAGACTACCAAATTGGTAATCCCTTGTTGCTTACTATTCTTTTCTTAATATAAATCCACAACTATTAACCTCTAGGGCTTCCTGTCATATCGTTTCACCTCTTTCATAGATATTAGTAATATATTTCTGCACTGCTATAATTTATATTTCTATAAAAAACAATAGTATCCTTTATTTTCTAAAAACATCATAAAATAAGACCAAAATTTCTCCTAGTCTATTAACTAAATTATCCTTTGAATATGTTTTGTCTATGGTATTCTAAATACTCTTTATGATTTAATTCTAGTTTAATTTTAATATTATTATTTAAATTTAACTTTTTGATATCTTCCTTTGATAATGCCTTTGAAACAATGATATTACCAGCATCGTCAAAGGTTATATAACCTTTATCATACAATCCATCATGTCCATCACAAAAAAGAAATCCGTTGTATATATCAATGGCTTCATCTTCATTACAAACATTCCATGGCTTTGAATGACTAGCTTTTAACAAATCAAGTTTATTCAATCCGCATATTTGACAATGACCATATTTTTGGATTAAGTTCTTTCTAAACTGATTTTGTCCCACTCTAATATTCATATTGATTTTTTTGTATTTATTTTCTATCGGTCTTATAATAATTTTTCTATCAGTTTTCTTTATAAGAAAATTATTTCCATCATCTGGACGTCCATATGACCAAACTAAGTAGTCTATTAAAAATCTTACATTATATTCATGATTAAAATGCCACTTACTATCCTCTATACACAACTTATTTGCAAGCTTATGATAGCATACTCCATTTTCCAAAAAATTATTTTTACTTATATACTTATATAATACTTCATCATTTTTTTCCATCGAAATGATTCTTCTATCAAAATATTTCTCAAAATAAATGCCATGTAATGCTGGATAACTATTCAAATCGTCATCCATATAATTTAATCTTTCATCATGATACGCACACATATATTTCCACATTTCTCTACAATTACATTCATTCATATTTATTAACTCCTAAAAAATATTTTTTTCATTTATAGTATAATAGTTACCAAATTCAATCATAATTATTCATTCAAGCGTATTATTTCTATCATTCTTCCGCATTCTCTGTTTTCCTTTGATTATTTAACAAATTGTAAATAATTGAACAAAAAATAAAGCTAAGAAGTCTTTCATAACTCCCTAGCCTTTAATACCTATTTCTTTTTATCTCTATTCAACTTAACTTTTCTATTCTTCTTACTCAAAACATCTAATGGATTATACCTTAATAAGTCATCCTGTAATTCTAATGGAAGCAAATTAATATACCTTTCTGTAGTTGTTATTTTGGCATGAGCTAACTGAGTTTTGAGACGATAAATATCACCACCATTTTTGATAAAAAGTGTACTGAACGTATTCCTAAATGTATTTACACCTCTCATTTTAACCTTACAATGCTTAAAATAACTAGTAATATTTTGATGCAATGTATTATAACACATCTTTTCACCATTTAATTTAGGAAATAAGATATCATCATCTTTCAATTGCAAATTTGGTATATATTCTTGCAATACAACTTTAAGTGTATCTGATAATGGTACATTAATTTGTCTTTTAGTTTTCATATGCCTAAATAAAATGTTCTCATTTTCAAAATTAATGTCTTTCACCCTTACATTTAATAACGTCTCACTTCGACATCCCGTTGCTATTAGGAAGTTTATAGAAACCCATGACCTATAATCTCCAACTAAGCATTCCTTTAGATTAGGTTTTCTCAATAAAGTTTCAACCTCAGCTTCTGTGTATATAGCTTTTTTCTCTAATGACACATTAGGTATTTTAACTTCAAACTTTTCTAAATATTCCCTCTTAAAACAGTATGAAAGAAATGCCTTTAATTTTATTATAAAAGTTTTATAGTAGTTGCCCTTATGTCCTTTATCAATCATTTCATTTATATGTTTTTCTATTATATGTTTGTTGAACTGATTAATAGTATCTTCTACATTAACTATCTTAGGAATTTGGTATTTATAGAATAATGATTTACTTTCTAATGTTCCTTCTCGTTGCCCTATTGATTTACAATAGCTCATGTATTCCTCATGAATCTCTGCAACAGTTTTATTAGAATTATTATTAATTTTTAGTGTCCTTAATCTTAATTTTGCCATAAAAATCACACCATACCTCACATCAAATTTCAACTCAATTAGTGTATGGTACGTACATTTGTTCTTTTAGCTTCAAAACACTCTCTAAACTCCACCTTTTATATCACTATACCTTCTCTATCAAATTATTATCAAGCAATACCTTCAAAGAAAAACTCCTAAGAGTATTACCAAAACTTATTGTTACCTTATCTTCCTTAAGTTCTTCTACCTCTCCTATACCATAAGCCTTATGAGCTATCTTATTACCAACCTCATAGCCAAAGGTATCCACAGGCATATCATTTAACTTCCCTTCAACAATGAATCTGGAAACATCTTTAAATTGCCCTTTCCTATTCCTTGGAGAAAATAAATAAAGCTCGTCTATTGCTCTTGTTATACCAACATAAAATAATCTTCGCTCTTCTTCTATATTTTCTTTTATGCTAGAGGCATGAGGAATTGTTTCTTCTACACAATTTATGACATATACATTTTTAAACTCCATGCCTTTTACTCCATGTATAGTACTTAATATAACACCTTCTCTTTTTGTTTTTTTCTTACTCTCTTCTATGGTTTGCTTTATATCTTCAATATGTTGTAAAAATTCAAATATAGTTTTAAATCCTTCTGCTGCTAGTTTAAATTCCTCTATTATATCTTCTAAATCCTCTGAACTTTGGTTAAACTTTTGTGCATATCCTTTTAAATGATCTCTGTATCCTAAATCCATAACTATATATGCAATTGCAGATGATAATGAAATTTTATTTAAATAATTAATATCTTTCCTTAACTCATCCAGCTTTTTCATTTGAAAAGGTGGTGTATCTTTTTTATTTATTAATATCGTAAATGGGTTTTCTTGTTGTACGTAATTTTTTATATAAGCAATATTGCCTTTACTTATATACCTAAAAGGTTTATTTATTATTTGTAAAAAGCTATTCATATCAAATTGATTAATTGATAGTTTTAAATATGCAATTAAATCTCTGCATATAAAATGTTCAAAGAAATTATATTCTCTATCTAATAATGTAAATGGAATTTTTCTTTTTGTTAACTCATCTATCATTGTCATGGACTCCATATTTGTTCTATATAATACAGCATTTTCTTCATAAATTATGCCCTTGTTTTTGTTTTCTAAAATTATATTTGTTAAGGTTTCTGCCTGCATTTTTTCATTATATGGACTAAACCATTTAATAATTCCCTCGCTGTCTTTGTTCCAATTTATTTCTTTGTTATTTCTTTTTTTGTTAAAGCTTATTACATCTTTTGATTTATCAACTATATTCATTTTGCTTCTATAATTAATTGATAAATAATATTTTTTCCCAGCCTTAAATATCTTATCAAAGCTAACCATATATTCTGGCTTTGAGCCTCTAAATGAATAAATACACTGATCTTCATCTCCAACAGCAAAAAGGTTGTTATTTTCTCCATCATTTATTAATTTCAAAAAATCAATTTGCATTTCATCACAATCTTGAAATTCATCTACCAATACATATTTAAATAATTTTCTATATGCTAAAAGCATGTTTTCATCTTTTTTAAGTAATTCTAATACCTCTATAGCTAAATCATCAAAATCTCTTTTACTATGTTCCTTTTTATAAGCCTCATATTTTTCTAAAGCTTCTTCAAATATTTCTTTTGTAAGAGATGGTTTAAATTCACTTAATGAAACTCTAGAGGTTTTATATAAAGAAATATTATTTATTGCTTCTTTTATCTTATCCTCATTTACCTCATCAAAGTACTTGCTTAAAACACTGCTAACTATTTTATGAGCAATACCACCTTCTATTATATCTATGCTTTCTCCACGTTTTAAAAGCATCTTATAAAACAATCCATGGAATGTCCCAAAAAATGGCGACACCTGTGCATTAAATTTTTGTGCATATCTTAATTTCATATTTTGAGCTGCTGCTTTTGTAAAAGTAATTACTATTATATTTCCATTAGAAACTTTTTTATTTTTTACTAAGTCATTAACTTTATTTATTATAACAGTTGTCTTTCCAGAACCTGGTGCTGCAACTATTAAAGCATTCTTTTCTTCTGCATTTACTGCACTCATTTGATATCTATCAAGGTTGTACCCCACTATATAAATCCTTCTTTCTTTTAATGTCTTCATTTTATTTCTTTTAATTTTGAATACCTTATTTAGTACCTTATTTATTATTTATCTTTAGATTATTATATTATCTTATATTCTTACCATAATCACTATTTTTAGAACAAAAAGTAACTATATTGTAATAAAAGACTTATAGATGTACAATAGTTTTATATGTTTTTATTTATAATGAGATAAAATGACAATTATTAAACATAAATTTTTATATATTTTATTCAAAGGAGATTATTATGGATAATAAATCTAGTCTTAATGTAAAAGATGAAAGAAACTTAACAATGCTAGTTGATTTTTATGAATTAACTATGGGCAATGGTTATTTTGATAAAGGACTTAAAGACAAAATAGCTTATTTTGACATGTTTTTTAGAAGAATTCCTGATGAAGGTGGATATTGTATAATGGCTGGTGTTGAGCAATTAATAGAATATCTAAAAGCTTTAAAATTCACCGATGATGATATTACTTATTTAAGAGGTAAAGATACCTTTTCTGAAGAATTTCTTGACTATCTAAAAAACTTTGAATTCACTTGCGATGTTTGGGCTGTTCCAGAAGGAAATCCTGTATTTCCTAACGAACCACTTGTAACTGTTCGCGGTCCTGTAATTCAAGCACAATTTCTTGAAACAATGATTCTTTTGACTATAAACCATCAAACTTTAATTGCTACTAAAGCAAATAGAATTTGTAGAGCTGCTGATGGTCGCCCTGTAATGGAATTTGGTTCAAGGCGTGCTCAAGGATATGATGGTGCAATCTATGGCGCTAGAGCTGCTATTATTGGTGGCTGTAGTTCAACAGCTTGCACTTTATCCGATAGAATGTTTAACATTCCTGCAATAGGTACCATGGCTCACAGCTGGGTTCAATTGTATGACACTGAATATGAATCCTTTAAAGCTTGGGCTGAAATCTATCCTGATGATTGTGTTTTGTTAATTGATACTTATAATGTTATAAAATCAGGTATTCCAAATGCAATAAAAGTATTTAATGAAATTTTAAAACCTCTTGGCAGACGACCTAAAGGTATCAGAATAGATTCTGGTGATATTACCTATTTAACAACTAAATGCAGAGAAATGTTAGATAATGCTGGATATGAAGATTGTAAAATAGTAATTTCCAATTCACTTGATGAACACATTATAAAAGATGTTTTAGATCAAGGGGCTCGTATAGATTCTTTCGGTGTTGGTGAAAGACTTATAACTGCAAAATCAGAACCAGTTTTTGGTGGTGTTTATAAATTAGTTGCATTAGAAAATGATGATGAATTAATTCCAAAAATCAAAATAAGTGAAAATGATGAAAAAATAACTAATCCAGGTTTTAAGAAAATAATAAGAATTTTCGATAAAAATTCTCACAAAGCATTAGCTGATTTAATCACCTTAAGAAATGAAACCATTAATGAAAATCAACCTTTAGTATTATTTGATCCTGTTCATACTTGGAAGCGAAAGAAAATTAAAAATTTTTATACTAAAGATCTTCAAGTTCAAATATTTAAAACTGGTAAATGTATCTATAAATCTCCTACTGTTTTAGATATTAAAGAATTTTCAAGAATTGAAGTTGAAAAGTTATGGGCTGAAGTACTTAGATTTGAAAATCCTCATACTTATTATGTTGATTTATCACAAAACTTATGGGCTTTAAAACAAGCTTTACTTCATAAATATACAGATTCATATGATGTACAAGAGTAAGTAAATAAATAAAGATTAGAATATATTAAGTAATATATATTCTAATCTTTATTATTTTAATAATTAAAATTCATCGTTATATCGTCATCATACATAGATAAATTTAAAAAACTATAGTCTTCTTTTTTAATGTCTCTAAAGTTTGCATTCCTTGATTCTGTACATTCATTAAAAATACATTGTGAACCATCTTGACCTTCTGATGTTTCACATATAGGACATTCCCCATAACATTCAACCTTCTCTTTTGTTGTTGACCAAAATTGACATTTACTCATAAAACCCCGCCATCCTTTTTTTAACTGTCATGATTTATAAATCTCTCAATTTACTTTTTTTAATTATATTACATATAATTGGAAAAGTAAAGATTTTACAATATATGTTTCTTATTTAATTGTTTTTATTCATTCCTTCTAAATTATTTATATATTCAAAAAAAGAGCCTTTCAAATGAAAGCACTCCTTCTCTATAATTCTTAATTAAATTTGACAAGTGTTTTTAACAACAGATATATTTATAAGTTCATTTTGAAAAGCTCTAAGCAATGCTTTTTCCAAAACTTTTTCTTTATCAAAATTTTCTATATCTTTACATTCTGAAAAAACCTTATTTTTTTCACCTTTAACATTTTTATAAGTTAAAGTTACGTTTGGTTTATCGTATTCTACTTCTAATATCTTGATTCCCCAAGATATTTGAGCAAAATCTCCATCAACGCTTAAATTTGTTAGTTCCTTCAATTTAGCATTATCCTTGTTTGGATCATTTACAACTATTAATTCATCTCCAACTTTATATTTTCCCATAATAATAAGCCTCCTTAATTAATTCTTATATTTGCATTTTTACCATAGGCTATATAATTTAAAGTCTGTAATAAAAATTCAGTATCTACTTTTTGGAATGTATCTCACTTATAATCACTATAATGTGTTAATAATTTAACACTCCCTATTCATATTAATATTACCACATTTTTCAAAAAAATTCAATGCCTTTTTATATTTTGTGTAAAAACGTGAATAAATTTATTTTTTTCAAATTATACACTATACCTAAATATAGTAATTATTTTTATCAACTGAAATATTTATAAGTTCATTTTGAAAAGCTCTAAGTAATGCTTTTTCCAAAACTTTTTCTTTATCAAAATTTTCTATATCCTTACATTCTGAAAAGACTTTGTTCTTCTTTCCATTAACATTTTTATAAGTCAATGTTACATTAGGCTTGTCATATTCAACTCCTAAAATTTTAATCCCCCAAGATATTTGAGTAAAATCTCCCTCAACAGATAAATTGGTTAATTCCTTCAATTTAGCATTATCTTCATTTGGGTCATTAACTACTATCAATTCATCCCCAACCTTATATTTCCCCATAATAATACGCCTCCTTATTAATTCATATATTTGCATTTTTATCATAGGCTATATAATTTAAAGTCTGCAATAAAAACTTAGTATGTATTCTGTAGAATATTCTCATTTCTAATTACTAGAGTATGTTAATATTTTAACACTCCTTATTTATATTTATATTATCAGATTTTTCTGAAATGTTCAACATTTTTTTATATTTTATATTAAAATATTATATTTTGATTGTACCTTATAACACTTTTAATAGTAAAATGCCCATTTCATAATATATATTATCTCTGATTATAAATATTGTCATAATTGATAATTATTATCTCCAAATAGTTCCCATTAATTTCATTGACTATTCAATTAAATTCATGTTATAATTTGCTCATAAATTTATTATAAGTGAGGTGTACACAAATGAATCATATAGCTTCAATATTTAAAGAAAAAAAGCTGAAGTTAACCCCTCAAAGACTTGCAGTATATAATTATTTAATTAATACAACTTCACATCCTTCTGCTGATGTTATATATACAGATATTCATATTCAATATCCAACTATGAGTTTAGCTACTGTTTATAAAGCGCTAAAAACATTAGTTGATGTGGGTTTAATTCAAGAAATAAATGTTGGTGAAGGCAACTTTAGGTATGATGGGAATTCTTCTCCTCATCCACATTTGCAATGTCTTGGTTGTGGCAAAGTTGATGATTTTAAAGATTTATCTCTTGACAATCTCAATGCTATAGCTGGAGAACATACTGATTATCAAATTATTTCTAACAAGGTTTATTTCTATGGCTATTGTATTAATTGCAAATAAATATTCTGTTAGACTATAATTTAAAATGAAAATATTTTTTCATTTTAAATTATAGTCTTTTTTTATTATATCGTTTCTATATTGTTAATATGAACTTAACTATTAACATATAATTTATTGAGGTGATACATAATGAAAATATTAATAATAAAGAAAAAAAACTTAATGAATGCAATATTTTATATAGGGTCTCTTATTTTACTAGTAACTCTAATTTACTTTATATTAAATAATTTCAATTCTAAACAAACTATTTCTCCAATAAGCATTTCGGAGGATACTCAGTATGATTTAACAGGTGACGGTAAAAAAGATATTTTGCAACGACTAAATTCGCAAAATAGAATTGATTTCAATATAAATCATTCTAATGATAATTATTATCTTTCTAGCGCAATTGATGATAAGATACTTTTTACAAATAATACTCATTGGGAGCCTAAAATTTTTCTTCATGATATTTCTAGAGATAACATCCCCGAAATTATAATACAAGGTTCAAAAAATAATGCCTGCGTTTCTTATGTATTTCATTGGAATAAAAAAAACTTTGATTTAATTTCTTTAAGTAATAATAATATTTTGGGCATACTAGACTGTAAAAACTCAAAAACTCCGGAGTGTTATTCAATATCCTCTTCTCAAGGAATCGCTTCATTATATAGCTTTATGCTTATTAACGATTCACCCTTAAATACCAGTAAAGATAAGCTGAGTGTACCATCCTTTGATTCCGTAACACACTTTATAGATTTAATTCAACTGCCTTATGTGTTTGATGATCTTCCTGATATTTTCACTTCTACAATTGACAAAAAAGATTTATCGTTACTTTGGAATTTAGATAAAGATAATTATTCCTACTCTTTTCAAAATGCCTTTTTTTATGATTATAAATGGACTGAATCTGGAGAACCTGTTTCTATACGATGGAGATTGTCTCTTGAAAAAAGTAACCTTAAAGGTGCAGACAATGATAAGACTGAGTTAATATTGTTACTGGATTTAGAAAAAGATAATTCAACTTATAAAATAAATAGCATACAAAAGATTAAATAAAATTAAAGGCCGCATATAATGCGGCCTAAAGGGGGATGAGGGGTTACTTAATGAAGTAAAACTTTATACTTCATTAAGTTTTGTAAGAGAATGCTTTCTCTACTACATTTATATTATTACCATGTTTTCTTTTTGTATACACACGTTTAGAAGTATTTTTTAATTGCATAAAATAATAGCTACTTCTTAAATTTCTCTAAATTCTCCATTTTTATATGCTTCTATAATCTTATCTATAAACTCTATTCTATCAGGATGAACATGACTTTTTAATGCAATCAAAAAGTTTAAGTTAACATCATCATCTTTAACATTTTTATTAGTAGTACTCCTCCTATTATTCTTATCTAAATTTGAAGTTTCACTACTTTTTGAATTCGTATTACTAGAATTTGAATTCATATTTTGATTACCACTTTGATGGGTGTTTTTACTAAAATCATTACTAAAGTTAGTAGCATTACCTTGTAAAGAATTATTATCTAAATTTAATCCCATCATTTGAGCTATTGAACCTAAATTCCCCAAATTACCTAGATTACCTAGATTAAATCCATTTGTATTCATTGAAGATAACATATTTCCCATATTATTCATATCAAAATTCCCACCAAATAATCCCATTAATTGCATTGGATCTATACCAAAAGGCATATTTCTGGTATTTGAATTAGTATTAGACTTTGTTTCATTTATTGTTGGATCGTGTTCTCTATGTTTACGCTTAGCCATTTTCTTATCCTCTCAATTATAATTTCCTCTTTCTAATATATGTATTTATATATAAAAATGTTTATAATTTTGAGTATTTTTTTAGAGGGCTTATAAAGCCCTCTATCAACTATCCTAACAGCAACAATTAGATTCTTCGCTTCCAGAACCTAAAAATTTAGAAAAACTTCCGCCACATAATAAGAATAGTAAAATAATTAAATATGATTTATTACAATTTAATAATCCCGATCCACACGCTATTAATAGAAACAATATTGGTGTACAACCACTTCCGCCTCCTAATAAACCAGAACCAGACATTGAATCACAACAACAATCATCATGTTTCTTTTCACAGCAACATTTATGCTTCTTAGACATATTTATCTCTCCTTCCTAAAATTCTGAATTCTAACAACTAGTACCACAGCCAAAATTGTTGTTACAAGGATTTACTCCCCCCAAACAACCAGAGTTTTGATTTCCATTATTGCAAAGGAATAATATTACTAGTAAGAACAAGTATGATGAGCAGTTGCCTAAGATTCCTCCACCACGGTTTCCTCTCTCACAGCAGCAATCATCTTTTTTCTCACAACAGCAATTATTACTTCTTCTGTTATTTTTTCCACAACCACAATAAAATAATATTAATAAGATCCAAATCCAACTACCAAATCCACATCCAGTAACTCCACCTTGACCGAATCCTCCTTGACCAAATCCTCCTGGAAAACATCCCATTCCTTGTCCGCCAAAGCTTGGCCCGCAATTACAACTGCTAGAAGTTGATTCACAACAATCGTCATCGCATGAATTTAAGCCATTTAGGATATCATTCATCTCCATATTTACTCCTCCTTGGAAATATTTTTTTCTATTTTATAATATATCTTATTCGCATTCAGAAATTTTGACACATTTATTACAAATATAATTTTAATAAAATTTTGATTGTGTCTAAATCTATCTATCTTAAAAATAGAATTAACCCCTTACAAATTAAAATTCGTAAGGGGTTAATTCTATATTCTTATGATACTATACTTAAATTTATAAGAACTTATCAATTCTAAATTAGTCTAAATCAGTTGCAAATTCCAAGAACAGATTATCAATCAACTCATCTGTTCCTATTCTATTTAAAGATGAAAAGAAATATAACTTATCAGTTCCACTTAATTTTAATGTTTCTTTTATTACCTTTTCACTCTTACTCAACTCATTTTTTGTAAGCTTATCACTTTTTGTAGCAACAACTGTGACATCATATCCAAAATGTTTAAACCACTCATTCATCATTATATCATCGCCAGTTGGTTTATGTCTTGAATCTACAAGTAAAACAACTCTTTTCAATTGTTCCCTATCTGTTAAGTACGTCTCAACTGTTTTCCCCCAACTATCTTTTTCAGATTTTGATACTTTTGCATATCCATATCCAGGTAAATCAACTAAATAGAAATCATTATTTATAAGAAAAAAATTGACTAATCTTGTTTTTCCAGGTGTTCCACTAACTT
>Ga0302173_10000150_pt1 | contig 36568 bp, 39 predicted proteins | sample I_Fen_N3_1_FD_198785 | JGI IMG/M metagenome (GOLD analysis project Ga0302173, IMG submission 198785) | Peat permafrost microbial communities from Stordalen Mire near Abisko, Sweden - I_Fen_N3_1 | ecosystem: Environmental > Terrestrial > Soil > Wetlands > Permafrost | place: Sweden: Abisko... | reverse complement strand
GTATCCATTTGTAATATACATTCTAGCTTCGCTAGAATGTATTAATATAAAAATACTTCGTATTTTTATATTATATATGGTAATATTATAGATAATAATATTATCATAAATTTATTATATCTATATAGTATATAGATATAATATACATTCTAGCTTCGCTAGAATGTATTAATATAAAAATACTTCGTATTTTTATATTATATATGGTAATATATCACGCTATGCTATAGCGTGATATATTACCATATATAATATAAACGTGCTCACGCACGTTTATATATATAACGCTATGCTATAGCGTTATATATTATCATATTACAAACGTGCTCACGCACGTTTGTATATACTCACCACACCACACAACATAACAAACGTGCTTACGCACGTTTGTAATAAGAAATAACAATAGACAATAATAATAATATAGTATAACAATTGTGTGTTTTTATGTTCTGTCGACGAGTATCAAAGCGTAAATTCCGCGGCGAGACTTTGATAAATTCTCGAAAAGGCTGATTGCGTATTGTCGGGGAGTGGAGTCGAACCACTGACACAAGGATTTTCAGTCCTTTGCTCTACCGCTGAGCTACCTAAACATTGAAATTACACCTTGTAGGATTCGAACCTACAGCCTGCAGCTTAGAAGGCTATTGCTCTAGCCATTGAGCTAAAGGTGCACAAATTTTAATTTGTTAATAGACATACTGGGACTTGAACCCAGAGCCACTGGATTAAAAGTCCATTGCTCTACCGATTGAGCTATATATCTTTTTTATCGAAGAGGGGACTTGAACCCCTACTCATTTCTGAATTAGAACCTAAACCTAACGTGTATACCAAATTTCACCACTTCGACTCCTTATAACGAATATTTTAGCATTTATAGGATTTTGTTCTTGTCATAAATTTCCGCACGTTCTACATTGTTACAAACATTTCCAAATTTTTAATTCAGTTTTTAAATTTTATTGCATGGATTTGTCAAATTCAGAGACTTTTGGACCATTGAGTGCCTCCTCAAATTTAGAATTAATATTCTAGCAACAAGAAGTGAAAATTATTTCTGCATTTCAAATTTTGGACAAGCTTTTTATCATCTTCTCTACAGTTACTTTTCTATTATTTTTATATTTTGGTTTTTCAAGATTTAGTTCTTTTTGTAATTAATCTTAAAATTTCTATCTTAGATATATTAACTTTAAATTAAAGTGGATTCGTTTTAAGGACAAATGGCTGAGCGGTCTAAGGCACTAATCTTGAAATCTAGTGTATCTGAGAGGGTATTGTGGGTTTGAACCCCACTTTGTCCTTGTACACGCTGGCCTGCTGTTGTTATATTGGCAACTATTTCACTAACTTTGGTCGTTTTGCTTGCTGTAGAGAAAAAATTTTATTATGAAAACTACAGAAAATTTAATTTTGGAATTACGCCAAACTTTTGGAGCTCGTGGTTCAGTAGACAAACTTTTAGTAAAAAAACTAGGTAGTAATTCACGTATTAAGGAAGTTTTCCTTCCAGAAAAAAAGGTTGCTCAGATAGAACGCTATGTTAAAAAAGTGATACTTTCAAAAAAGCTTCCTCAGCAAGTAAGAAAGAATATTAATTTTTTAAAGACAATGCGCTCATATCGAGGAGTAAGACATAAAGCAGGTCTTCCAGTAAGAGGCCAAAGAACTCAAACAAATGCAAAAACAGCTAAGAAAAGGGGATTTAAAAAGAAAAAAGTATAAGCAAGAATTTAAAAGGCAAATAGTAAAGTCTTTTAAATCTGTTCCTTCTAAGTTTTCTAAAAAAGTCGTTAAGTTTAGGAGAATTAGTATAAGAAGATATAAGGGAAAAAAATTTAGGAAAAATTATCTTTTTTTAAAAAAATCTTTAAAATATTTCCCATCAGGAAGACTTTTGAAGTATTCTAAATTCACAAAAGGTAAAATTAAAAAATATTTAAGATTTAATATAACAGTTCGTTCTAATAATGTTTTTTGCAATCTTAAAGATGGAAGATCAAATTGTATTGTTAAATCAATGTCAACTGGTTCAGTAAAATTAAAGACAACTAAAAAAAGGTTAAATTTTAATATTAAAAATTTTTTATTCTTGTTTTTAAAACAAATAACGAAAAATAAGGATTTAAAAGATGTAAGAAATATAAAGAATATATTTCTTGTAATTAGCACTCCTACAAAATTTAAGTTTAAAATTTTAGAAATGTGGAAAAGTGGTATATTTAAAAAGTTTATTAAAAACAAAAACGTAATTTTGGAGATTCTTTCTGAAAAAATTTTTAATGGTTGTAGACGAAAAAAGGATTTAAGAAAGAAAAAACAACTCTCATTATATGAGAATTAATTAAAAAACTTAAAAAATTAAAACTCGAAATTTTAAAATTAAAATATGATTATATTATTAACAACCATGCTAGGAATAGTAGGTTTAAATAAAAGACCAACTAAAAATTGGAACGAAAGCACTTTTTATTTTTCTAAAAGTAAAGATTTTCTTTTATTTGATGAAGTTTGTCAAATGATTTTGTTGGGTCAACACTTAAATAGTTAAGGGTTAAAAGACATTATAAAAAACCGTATAGTATGAATGGAGATGATAAAAGAAAGTATACATTACAAGAACTTTATAGAATTATAGACGAGTCGAAAAATATATAAAGTTTCGAGAGAGTTGTTTCAACTCTTTCTAAGGGTAGGGTAGGGTAGGGTAATGTTACGCTTTTCTTTTTTTGTACATTCGTTTTTTGTTAAAGTTTGTGGTTCTTTGTAATGTGAGATTTAAAAACTTGCGTTGATTCTTTATATTTTTTTATGGAGTATGTTGTAAAAAAATTTGAGATCACTAATAAAAGTGCTTGTATTAAGGTTTTATATATTAGGAAATATTGATTGTTATAAATTTTTGACTTTTTATTTCTGGTCTTTAGTTGTTTTGTTGGCGAAAATTAAATTTCCGAAGGGCCTTTTTGATTGCTATAGATACAGAGATTTAATAAGTTTTATTATGAAAAATATTTTTTAATTCATTTTTGGAAATAGGAGAGATGGCTGAGTGGCTTAAAGCATTGGTTTGCTAAATCAACATACATTAAATTGTATCATGGGTTCGAATCCCTTTCTCTCCGGTTTATAAAATACACATAAAATTATGTTTTATATTATATCTATTATAAAAATATTATTAATTATAGTGCCATTATTAATATCTGTAGCTTATTTTACATTAGCTGAAAGGAAAATTTTAGGTGCAATACATAGGAGGATGGGTCCAAATGTTGTTGGTGTTTATGGATTGCTTCAGCCATTATCTGATGGGTTTAAATTATTTGTAAAGGAAACAGTATTACCTAGTAGTGCGAATCAGTTGATATTTATTGTATCACCAATTTTAACTTTTATTATAAGTTTAATGGGTTGGGCTATAATACCATTTGATAAATATTCTATACTTTCTGAAATGAATATTGGTATTTTATATTTGTTTGCTATTTCTTCATTAGGTGTTTATGGTATCGTAATGTCTGGTTGGTCAAGTAATTCTAAGTATGCATTTTTAGGTGCATTACGATCTACTGCTCAAATGGTTTCTTATGAAGTATCTATTGGTTTTATAATGATTACAATAGTTGTATGTTGTGGTTCATTTAATTTACAAGAGATTATTGAAAGTCAAAGAGAATTATGGTTTGTTGTTACTTTTTTTCCATTATTTTTAATGTTTTTTACTTCTGCTCTTGCTGAAACTAATCGACATCCATTTGATCTTCCAGAAGCAGAAGCTGAATTAGTTTCTGGTTATAATGTTGAATATTCAGCAATGGGATTTGCTTTATTTTCTTTAGGTGAATATGCAAATATGCTATTAATGAGTTCAATTAATGTTATTTTATTTTTTGGAGGTTGGTTACCACCACTAGCAATATTAGGGTTTATACCTGGATCTTTTTGGTTTGGTTTAAAGATTTGTTTTTTTGTAATTCTTTTTGTTTGGATGAGAGCAGCGCTTCCAAGATATAGATATGATCAATTAATGAATTTAGGTTGGAAAGCTTTTTTACCAATATCATTGTCATATTTAATGTTAACATTTACAACTTTAGTTAGTTTTAACTTATTACCATATTAGTAAAATGATTAAAAATATATATCTTAAAAGTTCTTGTATTTATACATTAAAAGCTTACTCTAGTTATCTTGAACAAGTGTTTAAGCATTTATCATTAAATTCTTCAATATTTTATTTACCTAGACTAAGTAAAAAAATAACTCTATTAAAATCTCCGCATGTCTTTAAAAAAGCAAAAGAACAATTTGAGCTGAGAGAGTATAAAGCTGTTATAAAATTTGAAATGAATAATTGTCATACTATAGAAAATGTTAAATATGCTTTATTTAACAAACCGAAATGTATTAAATTAAAAATTAAATCATAAAAATTTTAATGGAAGAATAGTTTCAATGGTAAAATATTGGTCTCCAAAACCAAGGTTGCAGGTTCGAATCCCGCTTTTTCTGCTTAAAAGATATCTAAAATTTATTATGTTACTACAAGCAGCACAAAAAATTGGAGCAGGATTATCTACATTTGGACTAGCAGGAGCTGGTATTGGGATTGGAATTATTTTCGGATCTCTAATTTCAGGAACAGCAAGAAATCCAAATTTAAAAGATGATTTATTTAGATTTGCAATTTTAGGATTCGCGTTAACCGAAGCTATTGCACTATTTGCACTAATGATTGCATTCTTAATTTTATTTGTATAAAATTAAATTAAGCTTATTATATTGTATCTTATTGACATTAAATGTATAGCTTCTTAGCTATAAAAATAAACAACAACAGATAAAAAAATATTTTATTATTTACACATTAAGTTTATGGTATGTTATAATTTTTTTATATTTTACAAATTGCTCGTATTATGAAATACAACAATATGAATTCTTTTTTCATTATCTATAGTAGTTATCCAGGGGTTATTATATATATACCCAGTGATGAAGCACGCTAGGCTGTTTATATATAGTTATTTTAAAAGTTTTAGTACTAATAATTTTAATATCGCATTTATAATAAATGATTTTGAAAATTTATTGCTAGATCCAAATTTAAAATATATTGATTATAAAGATCGAACGCTATGTGAGTTGGGTGATTTTCAGAAATACTTTATTGATAAAGGTCTGACCCCTCAGACCCGATATCACCAAACACTTTTATACCAGATTATTTAAAAGTTATGACGAGAGATGCTGAGACTCAGAGTGTTGATGGTTGTCAAGTAGCAGAAGCTGTTTTATCGGAGCACGCTTCTTCTAGTTTTTTCAATGATATTTATGATAGTTTCCAAGTTTTTACAGTATTTGTAGGGTCATTTTTTTAGAAATGTGGAACATATCCGTATTGGCCAGTCGAGATCAAGGCCTCAAGGGGTAGGATTTGAACCTACTACACACGCTCACTTAAAACTTCGCTTGAAATTTTAAGTGAAGATAATTTTTTAATTAGTATAATTTTAAATGAAATTAAATTTATTACACTGGTTAATTTTATAGTCTTAAAAGTAGAAATATTTTTTATAATTATATTTTTAGTTTTTATAATGCATGTTATTAATTTTTTGTTAGTATGCAATTGTTTTGAAATTGAATCTAAAGTTTTAAAAGTTTTTAATTTTAGTGGAAATTTTTCTGAATTTTTGTTTATTAAGTTAGATAATGAATTGCATATTTGATTTTTAGTAATTATTTTACAGTCATTATCGTTGTTATTATTTTTATAAGAAATAACTAAAAATTGAGTCTCTTTTATTATAGAACTAAAGATGAACTCATTTATTTTATTTTTTATTCTTAAATTTTGTTTGGATATCATAAATGTTATATTTTAATTTTGTTTTTTATAAATGAAAACAAAATTTAGGGTTCCTTCAAAAATATGTTCATCTTTAGAAGAAGCAAAGTTTTTCTTTACAAAATATGGAGTTATATTTATGTTTGATATTTTAAAAGAAAATTTTGGTTTTAAGATTGAATTTTTTTTATGTAAGTTTGTGAAGTATAATTGATTTGCTAAAGGTTTTGATTTTTTTGTATTTTCTTTTAAAAAGTCTTGGATAATATGAATAACTTGACTTTTTGGTAAAAAGCCATTTATGTTTTTATAGCGAGCTAAAAAGCCTCCTTTAACGGGATTTAATAAAGTTAGAGTATCAGATTTATCAGTATTAATTAGAGAGTCTTTTATTTTGTTTACAATTTCCATATTAGAACTTGAATTGTTGAATGGTAAAATAGTTTCTAATTTTAAGTCGTTAAATCTACAATGCTGTATTAAAGCTGTTTTATTATTTAAAGATATCCCTAAAGGAATTTTTTCTGAATTATTTAGTTTGAATTGTTTTTTATCTGCGTCAACTAGAATAAGATTTTTCTTTTCTTTACATCTGTAATAAAATTTAGAGTAAAGGTTTTGACAGTCAAGTTTGTTACTTATTTGAGTTTCAATATTTTTAATTGTGTACATACATTTTTATTCAAAAATTATTTTTGTTTTTAATGGTAATCTTAATTGTGCAGCTTTTAAAGCTTTTGTCGCTAAGATTGTAGATGTGGTTTCTATTTCAAATAATATAGTTCCTGGATGTACTTTTGCAACCCAATGGTCAACAGCACCTTTTCCTTTTCCCATACGTATTTCGATAGGTTTTTTTGTAATTGGAGTATCTGCTATTAAATTTATTTTTATAACCCCGTGCTTTTTCATTATTTTGCGAAGTATTTGTCTACATGCAATTAATTGGGATACTCTAATTCGTCCAAAGTCTGTTAATTTAAGGCCTACAGTACCATATTTTAATAAATCAATACTTGTGCTTTTTGCAATATTAGCTGTAAGTTTTCCTTTTCTTTGTTTTTTAAATTTTGTATTTTTAGGTGTATATAACATAATGTTTTTTATTAATTATAACTAATCCAAAGTTTAAGTCCATATGCTCCATAAATTGTGTAAACATGAGCTTTAGCGAATTGATTGTTTGAATCAATTGTGTTTAATGCAATTGCTCCGCGTTCTACTTTTACACAACTTGCACGTGTTTTTCCTAAAATTCGACCACTTATTGAAAATTTGATACCTTTAATTATTTTTCTATCGATTAAAGAATCACATATAGTTTTTATAAATTGTATAAAAGTAGAATGTTTTTTTTTATTTAAATTTTTAAAAATTAGTCCTAAAGTTAATAAATATGTGTCTGCTTGTATTTGTTTGTCGTTTAGTAGTGTGGTTAATTTTACAAAATCTAAAAATAAATTGTATCCTCTTGTAAATAAACTATTATTAAATTTTTTGAAGGTGTCAAAAAAATCGTCTAAATTAGAATTATTAATAAAAGCGTTGATGTTTTTAATGTTAATAACAATATTATTAGCATTAAAATGTATATTACTATGGTTTTTTTTAAATAAATGTGTTAAAATATTTAAGTCTTTATTCATAGTATTTGATTTTTGTTTTGCACTTTTATTAAGCCTTCTATACTTGATTAATTTATTTGTTCTTAAAAATACATTTAAATTTAAGTAGTTTGTATTATTTAATTGATTTATATTAAGATCAGATACAATAATATCTTTATCTAGCAACCCTTTTTTTAATAATTCTTTAGAAACGAATCCATCAATTATTGTTTGTTTACTAAAAGAAGGTATACCAAAACTATTTATTTTATTTTTTATTTGATTTCTCATTTTTTCCTTTTTTTCCTTTTGATTTTATTTTATGTCGTCTAGTAAAACTGAATTCGCCGAATTTATAACCAACTTTTTCTCTTGTAATTTTGACGCGAATGAAATCTTTACCATTATATATAGAAATTTGTTGTCCAATTAGTGAAAATGGGATAATACTGTTTCTAGACCAGATTTTTAAATTTTTAACTTTTCGTTTAGTTGTTAAAGATTTTTTAACAAAAGGGCCTTTCCATTTAGATCTACTCATAATTAATTTTTAGATTTTCTTTTTTTTTTAAGATAAAATCCTCCTTTTGTAGGTAATCCCCAAGGTGTTACAGATGGTTTACCTCCGTTTGTACGACCTCCATGAGGATGATCTACAGGATTCATTGCGATACCTCTAACTATAGGTCGTCTATTTTTATGTCTTGAATTACCTGCTTTTCCAATAGAAGTAAGTATGTGTTGTTCGTTTGAACAAGTACCAATATTTGTGTAAGAAAGAGGTGAAATTGTTGTAATTTTTGAAGAAGGTAATTTTATTGTTATTACTTTAGAGTCAATACTTATAATTTGTGCATGAGTTCCAGCAGCTCTAGAAAATTTACTTATTGAGTTTGCTGTTGTAATGTTATTTATATGTGAACCTAGAGGAATATTTTTTATTAAAGTTCTTGTACCCAGTTTTAAATCATCTAAATTTTTTCTAGATTGTAGTAAAGTTCCGGGAAAAGTTTGATTTATATGTATTTTGTTTATAAATTTTTTTCTATCTATATCAAAACAATTTGACACAAAGGCGGTTCTATTAGGATCATAAGAAGTACTTAAAATTACAGAATCAGAGCTTGTATTGTTAAATTCAATGGGTTTATATAGTTTTTTTACTCCTCCACCCCTATGCCACGCGGTGATATTTCCGCGAAGCGCACATCGGCCGTTTTTGTAACTATGCTTTTTTGATGGCTTTAACTTGAATACTGATTTCTTAAGTAATAAATTCTTTTGGATTCTAGTTATATGCCTAAGACCACTTGTTGTAGCTTTGTACTTAACTAATTTCATAAAAATTTGTATTTTTTATAGCTTTTATAATATATTTTTAATATATTATAGGCTCAAACTCGAATCAACTCTCTTCGTCTAAGGGTTAGGACAGAGCCCTTTCACGGCGCAAATACGGGTTCAAATCCCGTAGGGAGTACTACTTTATTATATAATTATTGTATGGACGCATTGATTTTAAAATCATTTATTCCAGAGACATTTTTTTCAATTGCAATATTAATGCAATTGGTGTATAATGTAAGAGTTGTTAATAACTTTAAAAATAATTTTCCAATTATTGGTAAAGAGGTATTTACTCAAACATTGTTCATTTTTACAAGTGTTTTTTGGTTATACAAAAACGTAGCAATTAGTGGATATGTTGCTACTTTTTCATTAGTAAATGATCCTGGATCTATTCTTGTGAAAATGGCTACTATAGGACTAACTGCTTTAACATTAATTGTTGTTAAGGAATCATTTAAATTACAAAAATTAAATTTTTTTGAGTTTTATTCATTACTTTCATTATCTGTTTTATCTTTGTTAGTTATGATAAGCGCTTCGGATTTAATTATGTTTTATTTAACAATGGAAATGCAAGCTTTATGTTTTTACGTACTAGCTTCTTTTAATAGAGATTCTGTTTTTTCTTCTGAATCTGGTTTAAAATATTTTGTAAGTGGATCATTTATATCCGGTTTCTATTTATTAGGAGCCTCTTTTATTTATGGTTCAATTGGTACTATTAATCTTAATTCAATTAATTTATTAACTTCTTTTAGTTTTGATACATATAGTGAAGAGTTAAGATTAATATTTTTAGTGGGTGTTATATTAGTTACTTGTACACTATTATTTAAATTAGCATGTGCACCTTTTCATTTTTGGTCTCCAGATGTTTATGATGGTGCACCATTAAGTTCAACTTTAATTTTTTCAGTAGTACCAAAATTTGCCTTGTTTTGTTTTTTTATAAAGTGGATTAATTGTCTTAATGTTTTTTTTGAAGATATTAGCACATTATTATTAGCTGCAGGTATTTTATCAACATTTTTTGGTACATTTTTTGGATTAACTCAAAAGAGAATTAAAAAGTTAGTTATCTATAGTTCTGTAGCGCAAACAGGTTTTTTAGTTTCAGGTTTAAGTTTAGGAAATTTAGAAGGTGTAACATCGGTGTATTTCTTTTTGATAATTTATCTTTTAACTTCTATATTAATGTGGGGTCATATTATTGTATTTTATAGATTTTATTCAAAATTATCAAATTTTTATTCAGTTCAGATTAGTTCATTATTTATTTCTAGTTTATCTAATTTAGCTAGAAATAATGCTTTATGGTGTTTTTCATTTGTAATAGTATTTTTTTCTATTGCAGGTATTCCTCCATTAACAGGATTTTTATCAAAAATGCTTGTATTATTTGAGCTTATAAATTTTGATAATATTATTGCAGCGACAGTTTTATTATTCATAAGTGCTGTTTCAGTCTATTATTATATTAGATTTATAAAAACAATATTTTTTGAACCAAAAAAACATGATTTATCAAAAGATGGGTTTAAGTTTGTTTTAAGTTCAAGTGAATTAAATGGTGTATACCCATTATTTGCAGTATTGTTATTTTTATTATTAATTCTATTTTATTTTCCTACATTTACATTAATGTTATCTCAATACATGGCTATATCGTCTTTTTAAAAATAATATATGATTATAAAATTAATAAATAAAAAAAGTTTTAAGGCAAATACTTATAGAACAAAAACTACTTTTATAGGAGTAAAAGATATTGTTCCAGTAATGTCGTATAGTATTGTTAATAATGAGCAAAGTATTACTGTAAGCCATAAAAATTTACTTTTTACATTGAATGTTTTAAAAAAACATGTAAATTATAAATACAGTCTATTGACTTGTATTTCTGGTGTGGATTTAATGCAAGATAAATATCGTTTTGGTGTTGTATACGAATTATTAAGTTTAACTTATGAATCTCGTGTAAGGGTTAAAACTTTAATAAATGAAGTAACATTTGTTGAATCTTGTATTCCTTTATATAGAAATGCAAACTGGTGGGAAAGAGAAGTGTGGGATTTTTTTGGAATTTATTTTCAAAATCATCCGGATCTTAGAAGAATATTGACAGATTATGGATTTGAAGGTTATCCGTTAAGAAAGGATTTTCCTTTATCTGGTTATGTGGAAGTAAGATATGATCATTTAAAAAAAAGAGTTGTTGTTGATCCGATTGAATTTACCCAAGAATTTAGAATGTTTCAATATGAAACTCCTTGGTTATCACAAAATGCATAAAAATAATTAATATGTTAAAAAAAAAAGATTTACATAAAAATTTAAAAAATTTTACTATAAATTTTGGTCCACAACATCCTGCAGCTCATGGGGTTTTAAGATTAATATTAGAACTTGACGGAGAAGTTGTTAAACGCGCGGATGCCCATATTGGGTTGTTACATAGAGGTACAGAAAAATTAATTGAGTGTAAAAATTATTTACAAGCACTTCCTTACTTTGATCGTTTAGATTATGTTTCAATGATGGCACAAGAACATACTTATTCGTTAGCTGTAGAAAAGATAGGAAATATTAAAGTTCCAGAAAGAGCACAAGTTATTCGAGTAATATTTGCAGAAATAACTAGGATATTAAATCATTTACTTGCTGTTGGATGTCATGCCATGGATGTTGGGGCTATGACACCATTTTTATGGGCGTTTGAAGAAAGAGAAAAATTAATGGAATTTTATGAAAGAGTTTCAGGGGCTCGTATGCACGCCGCATATATTAGACCTGGAGGTGTTTCGTGTGATATTCCTTTAGGTTTTTTAGATGACGTTCATTTATTCGCTAGTCAATTTAATTATAGATTAGATGAAATGGAAGAAATGTTAACTGGAAGTAGGATTTGGAAAGAACGCCTAGTTGATATTGGGGTTGTAAGCTCAGAAAAAGCAATTGAATGGGGTTTCAGTGGTGTTATGCTACGAGGATCTGGTATTGCATGGGATATTCGTAAGAATGAACCTTATGAGGTTTATGATAAAATCTCTTTTTCAGTTCCTGTGGGTAATAGCGGTGATTGTTATGATAGATATTTAGTTCGTGTAGAAGAAATGCGACAATCATTAATAATTATAAATGAAGCTATCAATATGATTAAACCTGGGATTATTAAAACAGATGATTATAAATATAGTCCACCATCAAGAATAGAAATGAAAAATTCTATGGAAGCTGTAATTCACCATTTTAAGTATTATACAGAAGGGTTTTCATTACCATATGGAGAAACTTATACATGTACAGAGGCACCAAAGGGTGAATTTGGCGTTTATTTAATTTCTAATGGGACAGATAAACCCTATAGATGTAAGATAAAAGCACCGGGATTTGGTCACCTACAGGCACTTGATGACATGTCAAGAGGACACATGATTGCTGATGTAGTTACTATAATTGGTACTCAAGATATCGTTTTTGGAGAAATTGATCGATAATTAAATATAAAATATGTTAATAACTACAGCCCTTTTAACAATAGTATTTGCTATTGTTTTACTATTTATTGTCAATCAAAACAATAAAGCATTATTGCAATTAATATCTGGTTTAGCTTCAGGATTTGTTTTAATTATATCCTCATTAATACTAGCAAATTTTGAAAATAATTTGTATCATTTTCAAGAGCTAACTACCTATAAACTTGATTCAAAATTATTAAATTTTTCATTGTCGTTTGGACTGGATGGTATTTCAGTATACTTTTTTTTCTTAAGTGCTCTTTTAATATTTCTATGTATATTGTTTATATGGTCGGAAGTTAAATTCAAGGAATACGCTATAAATTTATTGATTATTGAATTATTTCTTTTAATTATATTTAGTGTTTTAGATTTATTGTTATTTTATATTTTTTTTGAAGCAATTTTAATTCCAATGTATTTAGTAATTGGTATTTGGGGATCACGTGAAAGAAAAATTAGAGCTGTTTATTTGTTCTTTTTTTATACTTTATGTGGTTCTTTATTAATGCTAATTGGTATCTTATATATTTATAGTCAAACAGGTACATTGAATTTAGAATATTTAATGTCATGGAATTTTTCTTTACTTGAGCAAAAACTTTTATGGTTTGCGTTCTTTTTTTCTTTTTCATCAAAAATACCTATGTTTCCTTTCCATATTTGGTTACCGGAGGCACATGTAGAAGCACCAACTGTTGGATCAGTATTACTTGCAGGTATTTTATTAAAATTGGGAGTTTATGGATTTGTTAGATTTAGTTTAACTTTATTTCCTGATGCTTCATTATATTTTTCACCTTTAATGTATTTACTTTCAGTAATTGGAGTTATTTATGCGTCTTTAACTGCACTAAGGCAGACTGATTTAAAAAGAATTATTGCTTATTCATCAATAGCACATATGAATTTAGTTACTTTAGGTATATTTAGTTTTAATGTTATTGGTATCGAAGGGTCAATTATTCAAAGTATAAGTCACGGATTTGTTGCAGGAGGAATGTTTTTACTTATAGGTATTTTATATGATAGATACCATTCTCGTTTTTTATATTATTATGGAGGTTTAGTTCATTTTATGCCACTTTATGCAATATTTTTATTAATTTTTACTTTTGCGAATATTGCATTGCCAGGAACAAGTAGTTTTACTGGAGAATTTCTATTACTAACAGGTATTTATAAAACAAATGTTATAACTGCAATGGTTAGTGCGCTTGGTGTTATATTATGTGGAAGTTACTCTTTATGGCTATATAATAGAATGGTTTTTGGTAATGTTAAAATAAATTATACATTAAAGTTCACCGATTTAAATATGCGAGAATTTAGTATTATGTTACCACTATTTATTTTCATATTTGTAATGGGTATATCCCCAATGTATTTTTTATCTTATTTACATTTAGCTTCAAATTCAATTTATTTAATTAACAGTTAATTTATTAATGCAAAATCAATATATTACTTCATCGTATTTATCGAAATGTGATTTAATTAACCGTATGTTAGTAAAAGATGTTAATGAGATTCCAAAAGTAGATAAAATTGTAATACATTTATCATCATCTCAAAATAAAAAAACAGATAGTACTATTAGTTCTTCAGATTTAAATTCTCAACTAAAAATATTATTAATGTTTTACTTTATGTTAGGTATAAATCCAAAAGTTTCTTATCACAGAGAAAAGAATTTGAATTATCAAGCAGAGGAAAAAGAGAATGATAATGCATATATTTATAAGATTGTTTTAGAAAATACTTCAGATATACAAAAATTTATTCACCATTTTTTTGTCGAAAATCATTTTAGAAAAGAGAATTTATCTTCAAATGTTAAATTTTCTATTTCTGATGATAGATTTGTAAGCTTGAAATTAAATGTTCCAACATATCTTGATTCAGATGTCGAAAATCTTTTTAATGTAAATTCAAAAGAAAGTTCTATTAAAGATTTAAATTTTTCTGTTAATTTTATAGTTAATAGTAAAACTGGATTAAAGACAAGTTTAAAAGGAGATTTATATAGTATATATCCATTTTGGTTTTTAAATTAAAATGGATTAGTTTTAAGGACAAATGGCTGAGCGGTCTAAGGCACTAGTCTTGAAATCTAGCGTATCTGAGAGGGTACCGTGGGTTCAAATCCCACTTTGTCCTTTTTGAGTTTAATACTTAGTAAAAATATATGTTACTTTTAATTATTTTATTGCCAATTTTAGGTTTTTTAAGTGGAAGTTTATTTGGTAGATATTTAGGAAAAGGTGTTTGTATTGTAGCCCCCTTATTTACATTTTTATCATTTTTAATATCTATTACTTTATTAATTGATGTTATAAAAACAGGTAATGTTTATCACTTAAATTTAAAAGATTGGATTTATGCGGATACTGTAAAAGTAGATTGGTCATTTTGTTTTGATAGTTTGACATGTGTTATGTTAGTTGTGGTTACTTTTATATCTAGTTTAGTACATTTATATTCAACAGAATATATGGAAAATGATCCACATCTGCCTAGATTTATGTCTTATTTATCACTGTTTACTTTTTTCATGTTAATTTTAGTGACTGCAAACAATTTTTTACAAATGTTTGTTGGATGGGAAGGAGTTGGAATTTCTTCTTATTTATTAATAAACTTTTGGTTTACAAGAATTCAAGCAAATAAAGCTGCAGTAAAAGCTATGTTAGTGAATAGAATAGGAGATTTTTTTCTTCTATTAGGAATGTTTACAATATATGTAGTTTTTAATTCATTAGACTATGATGTTGTTTTTAGTTTAGTTCCTTTAGCTTTAGATCAAAAACTTATTGTTGGGTATTTTCAAATAAATGTTGTTGATTTAATTTGTATCTTGTTATTTTTAGGAGCTATGGGTAAATCTGCGCAAATTGGATTACATACTTGGTTACCTGATGCTATGGAAGGTCCTACACCAGTTTCTGCATTAATTCATGCAGCAACTATGGTTACTGCGGGAGTATTTTTAGTAATTAGATGTTCTTATATTTTTGAATACTCTCCATTAGCTTTAAATTTTGTTGCAATTGTTGGAGCTATGACAGCTTTTTTTGCAGCAACTACTGGATTATTTCAAAATGATATGAAAAGGGTTATTGCTTATTCTACTTGTAGTCAATTAGGGTATATGGTTTTTGCTTGTGGATTGTCTAGTTATGAAGTTGGAATATTTCATTTATATAATCATGCTTTCTTTAAAGCGTTATTGTTTTTAGGTGCTGGTTCTGTAATACATGCAATGTCAGATGAGCAAGATATGCGTAAAATGGGTGGTTTAAAAAATTTAATACCATTTACTTATTCAATAATGATGATAGGATCTTTAGCATTAATTGGATTTCCATTTTTAGCTGGTTTTTATTCGAAGGATGTTATTTTAGAAGTGAGTGCATCAACTTATACTATTGTTGGGCAATTTTCTTTTATATTAGGGATACTTGCAGCATTTTGTACATCTTTTTATTCAACTAGATTGTTATATTTAGTTTTTTTATCTAATACAAATAGTAATAAAAATATAGTACTACACGCGCATGAAGGTTCGTGGAGAATGACATTGCCATTATTGTTATTATCTTTTTTAAGTGTATTAATTGGGTATTTATCTAAAGATTTATTTATTGGTTTTGGTACAAATTTTTGGGGAACTTCAATTTTTATTAGCCCCTTTAATTATACAATGACTGATATTGAATTTTTAGATATTCATTATAAATTATTACCGTTAGTAGTGACTATAATTGGTGGTGTTGCAGCATATTTTTTATATAATTTTAAGTTAAAAGAATATTACGCATTTAAAAAAAGTTCATTAGCAAAATTTATTTTTAATTTTTTTAATAAAAAATGGTATTTTGATCGAATTTATAATCAATTTGTAGTACAAAAAGTTCTAAAATCAAGTTATTCTTATTTTTATCAAGATGTAGATAGAGGATTAGTTGAAAAAGTAGGGCCTTTTGGATTATCAGCATTAATTGTAAATTTTTCAAATGACTTTAAAATGAGCCAAACTGGATTTATGTTACATTATTTGACTTATTTTTTTGCTGCAATATTATTTTTTACAGCTTTATTATCTAAAGATATGGTATTATTTTTATTTTTATTAATATTTTATGTATTTTCGGATACTGAAAAAAAATAACACTAAAATTTAGATTATATAACTAAAATTTTGGTGGATATATCTCAATTGGTTGAGAGTCAAATTGTGGCTTTGAAGGATGTGGGTTCGAATCCCATTATTCACCCGTTTTAAAATATTTAAATTGCTCAGTTGGCGGAATAGGTAGACGCGACAGACTTAAAATTTGTTCTTTATCCAAAGGTGTTGGTTCAAGTCCAATACTGAGCATAAAAAATATTACACGAATTTATGACATTAAGAAATATGTTTAAATTAAATATTGCATATTGTGATGCTCCAGAAGCATGGCAATTAGGAATTCAAGATCCAGCAACACCTTCATTAGAAGGTATGATGTCTCTACATAACTATATTACTTTTTTTTTAGTAGTTATTGTAGTTTTTGTTTTTTGGATGTTATCACTAGTGATATACAATTTCAATGAAACATCAAATCCTGTTTCAAATAAGTTTACTCACTCAAGTTTACTTGAAATTGTTTGGACTATAATCCCAGCTGTTATATTAGTTTTTATTGCTGTACCATCTTTTGTATTATTATATTCTATGGATGAGCTAATTGATCCTGTTGTTACTTTAAAAGTTGTAGGACATCAATGGTATTGGAGTTATGAATATTCTGATTACGCGACTTTAGAAGGAGGTGAATCTTTAAATTTTGATTCATATATGATTCCTACTTCAGATTTAGTAAAAGGATCATTACGTACTTTAGAAGTTGATAATAGAGTGGTATTACCAATTAATACTCATATTAGAGTTTTAATTACTGCAGCCGATGTTATTCATTCATGGTGTATTCCATCATTTGGACTAAAAGTTGATGGATGTCCTGGAAGATTAACTCAAGCCTCATTATTTATTAAACGAGAAGGAGTTTATTATGGTCAATGTAGTGAGATCTGTGGAGTAAATCATGGGTTCATGCCGATTGTTGTTAAAGGAGTGTCAATTAACAGATTTGCTAATTGGATCGCCGCTAAATTAGATAATTTAGTATTAGATTAATACTTAATTAAAACACTTGAATTAAAGTTGTTAATTCAAAAATAAAATCAAATTAAAAATTATATTATGTCAAAATTAAGATGGAATAAAGATTACTTACTATCATTTATTGATTCACATATCATTGATTACCCAACACCAATTAATTTAAATTATTTATGGAGTTTTGGTTCTATGGCTGGACTTTGCCTAGTAATTCAAATAGTTACAGGTATTTTTTTAGCAATGCACTATACACCTCATATTGATTTAGCTTTTGATAGTGTTGAACATATCATGAGAGATGTTCAAAATGGATGGTTAATTAGATATACTCATGCGAATGGAGCTTCAATGTTTTTTATTGTGGTATATTGTCATATTTTCAGAGGAATATATTATGGTTCATATATATATCCAAGAGGAAGATTATGGGCTAGCGGAGTAGTTATCTTTTTATTAATGATGGCAACAGCTTTTATGGGGTATGTATTACCTTGGGGACAAATGAGTTTTTGGGGTGCTACCGTAATTACAAATTTATTTTCAGCTGTTCCATTTGTTGGGGGATCTATTGTTGAGTGGTTATGGGGAGGATTCTCTGTAAGTAATGCAACTTTAAATAGATTTTTTAGTTTACATTATTTAATGCCATTTGCTATTGTAGGTGTTGTAATAATTCATTTAGCACTATTACATAAAGATGGATCAAATAATCCTTTAGGGATAAATACAAATGTAGATACAATACCTTTTTACCCATATTATTATGTAAAAGATTTATTTGCGTTCTTTGTATTTGCTTTTGTGTTTGCTATCCTTGTTTTTTTTTATCCGAATTTATTAGGACATCCGGATAATTATATTCCAGCAAATCCATTAGTAACACCAGCGCATATTGTTCCTGAATGGTATTTTTTACCTTTTTATGCTATATTAAGATCTATTCCGGATAAATTAGGTGGAGTTGTTGCTATGGTTAGTGCTATTTTAGTTTTATTTTTATTACCTATTGTTAACACTTCTAAAGTAAGAAGTAGTAAATTTAGACCAATTTTTGGTGTAGCTTACTGGTTTCTTGTATCTGATTTTCTAATTTTAGGTTGGATTGGTCAAAAACCTGTAGAAACTCCTTTTATGGAAATTGGTATGGGTGCTACTTTTTTTTATTTCTTCTTTTTTTTAGTTTTAGTTCCTGCAATTGGATTACTTGAAACTGAATTATTAAATCAATACGTAAAATCTTCAGGAGTTGCTAATAGTTCAGAATCTTTAGATGCATCAAAAAATGCATTTAAAGGTGGAAATGACTTTGTTACTATAGATCGTACCGAAAAAAAACACTAATCTTTAAAGTTTAAGAACTTATGATTAGTGTAAATGTTAGTGGCATAGAAGTACTTGTTAAACCTGGTGTCTCTATTCTAGAGGCTTGTAAATTTGCTGGTCTAAATCTTCCAAGATTTTGTTACCATGAAATATTATCTGTGTCAGGTAATTGCCGTATGTGTTTAGTAGAAGTTGAAGCTCTTGAAAAACCTGTTGCATCTTGTGTTACAGAAGTTACAGAAGGTATGATTGTATATGTTGATAGTCCTTTTGTAAAAAAAGCAAGAGAAAACGTAGTTGAGACTTTACTTTTAAACCATCCTTTAGATTGTCCTATCTGTGATCAAGCAGGTGAATGTGATTTACAAGATCAAACAAAAACTTTTGGAGCAAATCATAGTAGATACTTTTTTAATAAAAAGGGTGTTGAAGATAAATATTGTGGTCCTTTAATTAAGACTATCATGACAAGATGTATTACATGTACAAGATGTGTACGTTTTGGATCCGAAGTTGCTGGTGTTGATTTTTTTGGTACTTTAAATAGGGGAGGAAGCACTGAAATTGGATCTTATGTGTCTAGAATGTTTAAATCTGAAATTTCTGGGAATGTTATTGATTTATGTCCTGTAGGGGCATTAACCTCTAAACCATATGCGTTTAAAACACGTCCTTGGGAATTACGTTTATCAGAAAGCTTTGATGTTACTGATTCATTCGGATCTAATATTTATGTGAACTATAAAGAGGCTGAAATTTTTAGAGTACTACCAAAAAATAATGGTGAGATTAATGGAAGCTTGATTTCAGATAAAGCAAGATTTTCATACGATGCAACTATTAAAAATCGTCTTAATAACGTTTTTGTAAAATCGCATGAAAATAAGTTTTCTAAGGTTAATTGGGCAGAATTTTTTAAAAAGATAGATCATTATTTAAAAAATTCGTCATTAGTTAATGTTTACATTAATGATAAGTGTGATTTTGAAACTATGTTAAAGTTAAAGCAAATAGCATATGCAAATCCAAATCATGTTAAAACTTATTTAGTAAATACTACTGCTCTTTCGGTTAATAATTTTTTTATTTCTTCTCAAAAACATATAATGGATAGCATAAATAATATATCAAGTGTTGTGTTTTTATTAGGTGTTAATCCAAGATTAGAAGCATCTATTTTAAATTCAAGACTTCGTGGAAAAGTTATGCATAATCCTATTGATGTTTGTGTTATTGGTTCTTCTTTTGATTTAAATATGCCTACAAGTTTTGTTAGTTTAAATTTATCTAAAGGTTTATCAATTTTTGAAGGAAAATTAGAAAAATTATCAGTGTCTTTATTTGTATCAAAAAATCCATATGTGTTAATAGGAGAAAATATATTTGATCGTGTACAAGGAAATGTAAAAAACATTACCTCGAAATTATCATCAATATATTCTTCTTTAAAAACAATACATCTTGTAAACAATAGAAATTCAGAAGGTGCTTCATGGTTATTTAATAATCACTTTTCAAGTAAAGCAAATAAAATAAAAGATTCTCTTTCTATTTTCATTAATTTAGAAGAAAATATTTTTACAAAAAATATCCTAACAGAATCTGAAAAAAAAATATGGATAAATACACATGGTTCTTCATGTGCTACTGAATCTGATATAATAGTACCTATGTTAACTGCATATGAATCTGAAGAGAAACATATGAATGTAGAACATAGATTACAAAAAACACAAAAATCTGTGACTTCGTCAGTTAATAGTCGATCTCTAAAAGATATTATATCTAGTATTTTCGAAACAAGTGAGTTAAGTTTTAAAGCAGCTTCAAGTTTAATGGAAGTAAGCCAAAATCCTGAATTATATAGTACTTTAAAGGAAACTGAAAATTCTTTTATTGATACTATTCAAGATTCAAACTCTAAGATTCTTATCAGTAAATATCCTATAAAAATTAAGATTAAAGATTTTTATTGTACAGATAATTTAACTAAAAATTCAATTTTAATGCAAAATTGTTCAAATGAAACTATAAAAGAATCAACAAATTTTTAATACTTAGGGGCTTAATAACATAATTGGTTAATGTATAAAATTGCAAATTTTAAAATGTGAGTTCAAGTCTCACTTAAGCTTTGAAAGCGAAATGAAGCAGAAATAGGTAGCTTGTCGGGCTCATAATCCGGATGTCGTAGGTTCGAATCCTACTTTCGTGAAAAAAACAAAATTAAATGGATAATTAGTTCAATGGTAGAACACAATGCTCATAACGTTGCAGGTACAGGTTCAACTCCTGTATTATCCTTATAGTATCATCTAATTAATGATTAATAATTATTATGAGAAAAAAAATAAACTATAAAGACCCGAAATATAAAAATAAACGAAAAAAAAGGGACAGTGGAATTGTAATGTTAGCAAAAATTGTCTATTTTTCTATTTTATTCATACCTATTTATCTTTTCGGTCAAGTTGTTGTAAAAGAGACAACAAAACTTATAAAAGGATTAATAGAAAATTCTTAAGAATATCTTATATATACTAAGTATTTTATCTCTAATTATAATATATCAAAATATAAAAAACGAAGGGATGACCGAGTGGCCAATGGTGCTAGACTGTAAATCTAGTGGAGACATCCGTCGTAGGTTCAAATCCTACTCCCTTTAAAAATTTTTTATTTATTTGTTAAATGCCTTAATTTTAATTTTTATCATCTTGGAATAAAAAATTGTTTATTTAAACTGAAATGTGATCAAATATCAATATTAGCATTGGGGGGGGGGTGAAAACCTGAATTGTATATTGTATGTCATTTTAAACAATCTATTTGGTTTTAGTTTTCAAGATGTGTTCGGGTAATGGTGTACAGCCTTACTATATGGTGAAATAAAACATCTTGTTATAGAAGAAGAATCTGAAAATGTTTTTGTGTATTACATTCACTTGATATTAAATTTATGTTTGGTGTTAATTTTTTTATATTTTATATTAAACATTGTTAGAAATAAAGAAATCGAAGGAATCGAACCAACATAGCGCCGTCAATTTGACGGAGAGTTTTACCAGTTAAACTAGATTTCTGTGCTCTGTATTTATATTATATAATGATTATGTGTTAATATAATAGAGCATGAGATTAGACAGAAAAAATACTATATTAAAAACAATTTATCCACACGAAAAAACAAGTTAACACGCCAACGGAAAACCCGAATGCTGCGCACTGAAACATATTAAGTCCGTATAAAGTGTATTTAGTTCCGCTCCATATATATGAAATATATGGTGGTGAAGAACTATTAGATACTGCCTGAGAATTTTTTACTGTCAAAATTGGTAAATTTATTTTTTCATGCAACTGAATATCTGCCTTAAATTTAGAATTGAAGAACTCTAAATTTTGGTTAATAAGAGATTCTTGTTCCGAAAGCACAAATTCTAGTCTAATTGTTGAACAAGAGACAGGTTCAACAATCGGGCTATTATCACAGTATGCATGAGTAAAATCCATAAAGCACAAAAATAATACCAATAGAATAAAAATTAAAAAAAATGGGGAATATTTATTACCACAAAAAAATATCATAAATGCTATCTAATTTGTAAATAATGGATTTTTTACAAAAAATGTAAAAGTCCATCGTGGGAAAAGAATTAAATGGATTCGAACCATTAAGTGTTCGTGTCAAAGACGAATGCCTTACCATTTGGCGATAACTCTTACCACATTTTTTATTTTAAATGCAAGAATTAATTAAATACTACTTCCAAATGTTTTTTGCAGTAACTCTTTCCCCTTGGGTTAAAGTAACATAAACAACATAAAAGAAGAATAATAAAGATAAGAATGAAATGTACGATCCAAAAGATGCTACAGCATTCCATCCAGAATAAGCATCTGGATAATCAGGAATTCTTCTAGGCATTCCTGCTAATCCTAAGAAATGCATTGGGAAAAAAGTAATATTTACACCAATAAAGAACATCCAAAAATGAATTTGTCCTAACACTTCTGGATATTGTAAACCAGTCATTTTACCAATCCAATAGTACCATCCAGCAAGCATACCAAATACTGCCCCCATTGATAATACATAATGGAAATGAGCTACTACATAATAAGTATCATGTACTACTGCATTAAATCCAGAGTTTGATAATACAACTCCAGTAACACCTCCCATAGTAAATAAAAATAGGAATCCAGCAGCAAATAACATTGGTACTCTAAATTTTAAAGATCCTCCCCATAAAGTTGCAACCCAACTAAAAATTTTAATTCCTGTTGGTACAGCAATAATCATAGTAGCAGCTGTAAAATAAGCTCTAGTATCTACATCTAATCCAACTGTAAACATGTGATGTGCCCATACAATAAATCCTAATAATCCAATAGATAACATTGCATAAACCATCCCTAAATAACCAAAAATTGGTTTATTAGCAAAAGTTGAAATAATATGACTGATTATACCAAATGCTGGTATAATTAAGATGTAAACTTCGGGATGTCCAAAAAACCAGAATAAATGTTGGTATAATACTGGATCTCCTCCTCCTGCAGGATCGTAAAATGTGGTACTAAAATTTCTATCTGTTAATAACATTGTTATAGCACCCCCAAATACTGGTAATGATAATAATAATAAGAATGATGTAATAAAAATTGCCCATACAAATAATGGTAATCTATGCATTGACATTCCAGGAGCTCTCATATTTATTACAGTTGTAATAAAATTAATTGACCCTAAAATTGAAGAAGTACCAGATAAATGTAAACTAAAAATAGCTAAATCAACAGAAGGCCCTGAATGAGCTTGAATACTAGCTAATGGAGGGTATACTGTCCATCCTGTACCAGCTCCAGCTTCTACTAAAGCTGAAGATAATAGTAATAGTAATGAAGGAGGTAATAACCAAAATGATATATTATTTAATCTTGGGAATGCCATATCTGGTGCTCCAATCATTAAAGGTACAAAAAAATTACCAAATGCTCCTAATAAAACAGGCATTACTAAAAAAAATATCATTAAAAAAGCATGACCAGTTACTAAAACATTATATAATTGGTAATTACCATTTAAAATTTCACTACCTGGTGCAGATAATTCCATTCTTATTAAAATTGACATTGTAGTACCTAATACCCCAGAAAATGATCCGAATATTAAATATAAAATACCAATATCTTTATGGTTAGTTGAAAATAACCAACGAGATGCAAAATTATACAAATTACTGTTAATTGCAAACATAACGACGTTATATTAAATTATTCTTGATCTTTAAATCAAGAAAGATATATTTATTCCAGCCGCACGTTCCCGTACGACTACCTTGTTACGACTTCATCCCAGTTACAGATTCTATAATGATTAAAAAAAACAGCTAATAAATAAAAGATGAATAAATCAAAACTTTTACAAATAACTACTTTTATTTAATTTCAAACAAAACCCACTCCCGGCATGTGACGGGCGGTGTGTGCAAGGTCTAAGTACAAATTCACCGTAACATGCTGATTTACGATTACTTGTGATTCCACCTTCATGCAGGCGAGTTACAGCCTGCAATCCGAACACGGCAACTTTTAAAGATTTACTCCAGATCACTCTATTGTATAACTTTTTGTAATTGCCATTGTAGCACGTGTGTAGCCCAGTTCATAAGGGCCATGAGGACTTGACGTCGTTCTCACCTTCCTCTAGCTTATCACTAGCTGTTTTTTATAAGTGGATCCTTTAAATATAAAAAGATTACCAATATAAAATAAGAGTTGCGCTCGTTAAAGGACTTAACCAAACACCTCACGGCACGAGCTGACGACAGCCATGCAACACCTGTATAGCTTGTCATAAAAATTTAAAATTTTTGAAACCAACAATATGATTAATATTGTTTAACACTATATGCAAGAACTGGTAAGATTTCGCGTGTATTATCGCATTAAACCACATGCTCCACCACTTGTGTAGACCCCCGTCAATTCCTTTGAGTTCCAATCTTGCGATCGTACTCCCCAGGCGGAATGCTTAACGTGTTAACTTTACACTAAAAATATTCCTAGTGTTAGCATTCATCTTTGACAGCATAGACTACCAGGGTATCTAATCCTGTTTGCTCCCTATGCTTTCGTTCCTCAACGTCAGTATTATCCCAGATAACCGCTTTCGCCACTGGCATTCCTTTGTAGCTCTTCGGATTTCACTCCTCCTTACAAAATTCTGTTATCCTCTGATATACTCAAGAAAATAGTGTATCAAATGCACCCTTAAAATACTCTTCTAAGATTTCACAAATGACACTTATATCCGCCTACGAACCCTTTACGCCCAATCATTCCGGATAACGCTCGCTCCCCTCGTCTTACCGCGGCTGCTGGCACGAAGTTAGCCGGAGCTTCTTCTCTGATTACAGTCATTATCCTCATCAGTGAAAGAACTTTACAGCCGACCTAGATAATTTTACTCACCTAAACCTTTAGTGCTCTCCTCGTTCATGCAATATTACTGGATCAAGCTTTCGCCCATTGTCCAAGATTCCCCACTGCTGGCATAAGCCTGGGCCTTGTCTCAGTCCCAGTGTGGCTGATCATCCTCTCAGATCAACTAAAGATCGTTGGCTTGGTAGGCTTTTACCCCACCAACTACCTAATCTTGTACAAGCTCATCCTAAAACGACATTATGTCTTTATTTTTTATTTGATATTTTTATTTTTAGAATAAATTCTAACAGTTAATTATCTCAAATTTTAGGGTAGATTCTTGTATTTTACTCACCCGTGCGCCATGTTTTTACATTCGACTAGCATGTGTTAAATATATTGCAAGCGTTCATCCTGAGCCAGGATCAAACTCCCAATTATTACAGAATTATTAAAAATAGATTCTATATTTTTTTAAATCTATCGTAAATGAATAAAGTTATTTATATAACTTTATTAATAAAAATGTAAAAAATTAATTTTTTTTACTTTTACTTTTTAAATGTTTAACAAAGTAACGTAAAACTGTTTCATATAAAGCTGAAGGTTTTAATTTCTCTTCAGTTTTTTTCTCTAAAATATAAGATTTAATTTTTGAAGTTAATTTAGTTACTTGAGAATTATTTTTTAATATATATTTTAAATATACTAGATAAAAAGTAATTGCTCCAATAGTTAACCAAAAAACTTGAACAAAAAATGAGACGAAATCGAATTGTGGCATAATTAGTTTTTGTATTTGATGTTTGTTAATGCTATGCTTAACCCTTTAATGTTGCTACTTCGCTTATTGAAATATTACCTCGTATACGATAGTACAATATTAGGATACCTAAGCCTATCGCAGATTCAGCTGCTGCAATAGTAAGAATAAATAATGAAAATATTTGTCCTAAAAAATCGTCTAAATAAACTGAAAATACAATGAAATTTAAATTTACACTTAATAAAATCAGTTCAATACACATTAGTACAACAAGAATATTACGTCTATTTAGTAATATTCCAAAAATGCCTGTTAAAAATAGTAGAATATTTGTTAATATTTGAACAACGAACATATATTATTAATGAGTTTATTTTCTTAATTGTTTGTTTTTAAATTAGTATCTTTCGACTGAAAACCTTTATTAGTTCTTACATCCAAGACCTATCAACGTAATGATCTGTTACGATTTTCTGAAAATATGTTTAAGGATGAGTTTCCCACTTATATGCTTTCAGCGGTTATCTCTTATAAACGTAGCTACTCGACGATGCAAATTGAATATTACAATCGATACACCAGAGGTTTACTTAATTCGGTCCTCTCGTACTAGAATTTAGTTCCTTCAATTTTCAAACACTTGCGGCAGATAGGGACCGAACTGTCTCACGACGTTCTGAACCCAGCTCACGTACCACTTTAATCGGCGAACAGCCGAACCCTTGAAACCTTCTTCAGCTTCAGGATGTGATGAGCCGACATCGAGGTGCCAAACGGTCTCGTCGATAAGGACTCTCAGAAACCATCAGCCTGTTATCCCCGGCGTACCTTTTATTCGTTGAGCGATAATCATTCCTCTATGAATTACCGGATCACTATGGCCGACTTTCATCCCTGTTCGATTTGTCAATCTCACAGTCAAGCAAACTTATGCCATTACACTCTACAGTTTTACACTTGAGTTTGCCTTTGCACGCCTCCGTTACTATTTAGGAGGCGACCGCCCCAGTCAAACTACCTTTCATGAGCTGTCTCAATAATAGATTAAGCAAAATTTTATAACAAGGATGGTATTTCACTTTTGCTTTTACGCTCCCACCTATTCTACACATGCTATAAAATTCGGCAACTCAAAATCATAGTAAAGGTGCACGGGGTCTTTCCGTCTAACCGCAAGAAGTCCGCATCTTCACGGACATTTCAAATTCACCAAGATTATGTTGGAGACAGTGAAGAAATCGTTACACCATTCATGCAGGTCGGAACTTACCCGACAAGGAATTTCGCTACCTTTGGACCGTCAGAGTTACAGCCGCCGTTTACTGGAACTTAATTTCGATGTTTTTACATCTCCACATCATCTTACAGCACCGGGCAGGTGTCAGTCTCTATACATCTTCTCTCGAATTCGCAGAGACCTGTGTTTTTGTTAAACAGTCGTTTCTTCCTCTTTAGTGTCAACATTTTCTGGTTGCCCAGTTATGTCACTCCTTATCCCTAAGTTACAGAGCTAATTTGCCGAGTTCCTTCAACATAATTTTCTTGAACGCCTTAGTATATTCTACGCATCTACCTGTGTCGGTTTAGGGTACGGATTTTAATTATAATGCTATTTCCTGGAGATTTTAAATTACCAAACCATATTCAAATTCATATTTGATAATATAGATATCCCGTCACATTATATATCCCATTAGCTTATACTTTTGTAATTTGCCTTAGGGTCCGATTTTTATTGATAACATTCAGTGTTGTATCAAAAACCTTAGATTTTCGGCGACAATGATTAAACATTGTTTCAGCTACTAATGCCAATATGCTCACTTCGAATATCTGGAATATTTTTTACAAAATATCTTCATGGATATATCGAACGTTCTGCTACCATTTTCTAATGATTCGGCTATATGTTTAAGTCCCTAACATTTTCGAAGCAAAAAAACTAGATTAATGAGCTGTTACGCTTTCTCAAAAAGATGGCTGCTTCCAAGCCCACTTTATAATTGTCATAATTTTTTCACATACTTTTCACTTAACATATAATTGAGGACCTTATCAATTAGTCTGGGCTGTTTCCCTCTTGACTATAGACCTTAGCGCCTATAGTCTGACTCCATAAAAGTCACTCTACGTATTCGAAGTTTTTCAAAGTTCAGTAAGACAAAAATCCCCATTCCTTTAAAAGTGCTCTACCCCATAGAGGATAATTTACAGGCTATACTTAAATATATTTCGCAGAAAACCGGCTATCCCTGAGTTTGATTAGTCTTTCGCCCCTAACCACAAATCATCCCAATCTTTTTCAACAGACACGAGTTCGGCCCTCCGAATTGCGTTTCCGCAATATCTTCAGCCTGTTCATGGTTAGATCACTCAGCTTCGGGTCTTATATATATGATTCTAGCACTTTTTTAAATTTGCTTTCGCTGCGTCTTAGTATTAAACTTAAACTTACCATATATATAAACTTATTGGCCCATTATGCAAAAGGTACGCTGTCACTTTTAAAAAAGCTCCAACAGATCATATGCATTAAATTTCAGGTTCTTTTAACTCTAAAAAAGTTCTATTTCACCTTTCCCTTACGGTACTTGTTCGCTATCGGTTATTAAAGCTTTTAGATATGAGGGAAGATCCCCAGTATAACAAATTTAACATAATTTATTATATTTTTTTTACATTCTTATTTAGATCTACAGGACTTAAACCTTCTGAGGATTTTAATACAAATTTAAAATGTAAATATCTAATTCTGCATTCGCTCGCCACTACTAACAGATTCTCGGTTGATTCTTTGTCGAGTTACTGAAATGTTTTACTTCACCCGCTATTTGCTTTCTCTAAAGATAAATTTCTTTATAAGTAGATGGATTTCCGAATACTCTCAAACCCATTTTATGCAATACACAACTTTTTTTTGCTTTAATACCTAGGCATCCCTTTAATGCATTTAAAAATTTAATGAAGTTATGTTTCCCGTATGTACAGTATCTTATAACTTCCTAAGATATAACCAATGAAATTCAAATATGAGGTTCATGTTAAATCTTAAAATTATTGTTTACTGTGATGTCCCTTAATGTAAATTAATTGAATCGTTTAAGTATATACAAGTTAATATACTAAATACAAAAGATTGAATTAATGCTACTCCTAACTCTAATCCAAATAACGGAATTAAAATTAATAATGGAACGTAATGTAATAAAAATAATACACCACTATTTGCCATTAATGTAGATGCAAATCCTGCAATTACTTTTAGTAATGTATGACCTGCCATCATATTCGCGAATAATCGGATTGATAAACTAACAGGTTTAAATACATACGATATTAATTCAATAGGAACTAATAATAAAGCTAATACAAAAGAGGTTCCTGGAGGAAGAAATAATGAAAAAAATTTCATTCCATGAATTCTTACACATATTATATTAATACCAATAAATACAGCTAAACTAATTGCCAAAGTTACAACCAAGTGACTAGTCAATGTAAAACTATAAGGTACTAATCCTATTAAATTTAAGGATAATATGAATAAAAAAATTGCAAATACTAATGGGAAAAAGTATTGCCCTTTTTTATCTCTAATATTGTCTACAACTAAAGATAAGATTAATTTATAAATAATATCTAAAATTGCTTGAAATCTCCCTGGAATAATATAAAAGCTATTATCTTTTTTTAATAATGATGCAATTAGAGAACTTGTTAAGAAAAATATAACAACAAGAATAACTGTTTCATTTGTAATACTTACATCAATAATACCAAATTGTATTGGTAAAATTGGGATAATTTGAAATTGTTCTAAAGGACTATACATTATATATTTTCCAAACATAATTATATTTTTTTTATTTTATTTTATTCTATTTTAAAATTTTAAGATCCCCACCAATAAATTGTGATAAATAAAAATAACCACACAACATCAACAAAATGCCAATACCATGCCGCAGCCTCAAATCCAAAATGATGTTCTCTTGTAAAATGGTTAAAATAAAGACGAATTAAACATACAGTTAAAAAGATTGTACCAATAATAACATGAAAACCATGAAACCCAGTTGCCATATAAAATGTTGATCCATAAATTCCATCAGCAATAGTAAAACTTGCAGTTGCATACTCATACGCTTGGAATCCAGTAAATACTGCAGCTAAAGCAATTGTTAATCCTAAAAAAGTTAATGCAAAATTTTTATCACCATAAACAATACCATGATGCGCTGCAGTTACACAAGCTCCAGATGATAATAGTAAAATAGTATTTAATAATGGAATTTTCCATGGATCTAATGTTTCAATAAACGCTGGTGGCCATACCCCTCCAATTGCTGGACTTGGATTAAAGCTAGAATGAAAGAATGCCCAAAAAAATGCTGAAAAAAACATTACTTCTGATAGAATAAATAATAGAACTCCTAATTTTAAACCAGATTGAACAGAAGTTGTATGTTGTCCTTCTAATGTACCTTCTCTTACAATATCTCTCCACCAAGCAAACATCACTAATAAAATTAATGATAAACCTGCTGACCATAAGAATGATCCATTTGCATATCCATGCATGTAAAGTACTCCACCAAATGTTAGCATGAAAACAGCTAGACTTGCAACTAGAGGCCAAGGACTAGGATCTACTAAATGAAAACTATGTTTTTGATTATTTTTATAATTTGCCATATTTTAAATATTAAATAAAATTTAATATGCTTTATTTATAGGCTCAAGTAGATTTGAACTACTGACCTTACGCTTATCAGGCGTACGCTCTAACCCCTGAGCTATGAACCTCTTTTAGAAATGAATTGATAAAATTTTGTTGATTTAACTGATAAAATAGATGCCGAAAAAACTAATTGACCTCTTTTGTTGAATAAAACTTTTTTTACTTTTAAAAAATTTCCCTTTAATTTTTTCATAACTACCATCTAAAATGAGAATTTGCTCGATGCATTGCTGCTTGTTTTAACATTTGCTTATGACGTGTTAAACTTTTACATGGTTTATCTTGAACTATACATAATAATTCATCGCCAAGTTTTTCTGAATATGATCTATTACTATCATCTTCGTTTACAGAATCTATTATCTTTTTTGCTAATAAATAATCTGCTCGATTCATTTTAACAGCAAAAGGAACAACATGAGTATTTTTGCGAATTTTTATTATCTTAACATCAACAATACTTCCTAATTTATTTGTAATAATTTTTAATGCAGTACTAGGAAGCATTTGTGTTTGTTCAAAAACTTTTTGAAAAGCTCCATCAAGAATCTTTTTCGCTTTAACCTTTTTACCCTTTTTATTAATATATCCAAGCAAAACTTGATATAAGCTATAATTATAATTATTTTTCATAAATACTATTTCCTTTTAGTTCCATATCTAGAACGCCCTTGCTTTCTATTTTTTACACCTTTCAAATCATATTTACCTCTGATAATGTGATACTTAATTCCAGGTAAATCTTGAACCCTTCCACCTCTTATTAATACAACAGAATATTCTTGCAAATTATGACCTTCTCCTGGTATATAAGAATCAACTCGATACTTATTTGATAGTTTCAATTTTGCAACTTTTCTAACTGCAGAATTCGGTTTTTTAGGAGATCTTGTAAATACTTTAACACAAACACCTTTTTTTTGCGGATTTCCTTCTAATGACGGTGTTTTATTTTGTTTTAATTTTTTCTTTCTAGTATTTCCAGAAAGTAATTGATTCATTGTTGACATGATATTCACAAATTTTACTAGAATCTTTGAGTGGGATTTGAACCCACGACCAAATGGTTAACAGCCAAATGCTCTACCGCTGAGCTATCAAAGAAATTAAATTTTTATTTTATTAAGCCAGAAGCTAATGAAATTATTCTTAAATATTTAGTAGAACGAAAAGTTCGTAACACAGGAATAAAAACACGTGTACCAATAATCTTATTTTGATTATTTAATAAAACTACACTATTATCAAGAAAAGATACTGTTTGATTTGCAAAATTAGTTTTAAATTCTTTTGTTCTTACTACTAAAGCTTTTACAACATCCCCTTTTTTAATCTTTGAATTTTCTTTACGTTTTGTTTTAACACTTTTTAAGGATACTACAACAATATCACCTATTTTAGCATATCGTTTTCTATAACCTCCATAAACATGTAGGCAACAAGCTTTTTTTCCTCCAGAATTATCAACAACGTTAAAATAAGTTCCCTTTTGAATCATATATTTTGTTTATAATTACCACACTGCTTTAGTATACCCAGGAATCACACCAGATTTTAACATTTCTCTTAATGCAATTCTTGACACACCTAATACTCTATGAGAAACTCTAGCTCTATTCACAAGCACACATCTTCTCTGTACTTTAACTTTAGAAATTTTTTTATCCAATCTACGTGTAAAATAAGGTATTAACCTTTTTTTCTGTTTTCTTTGGATATTTTTAGCATTTAATACATTGATAAATAGAAACTTTGTAACATCCCTATTTAACTCTCTTCTAAAATACTTTTCTCGAATTCTTATATCTTTGATTTTTTTCGACAACATTTGCTAAAGTTTTACTCCCAGTCTAATGCCCCAGCTTCCCAAGCATATATATACCCTGCTAGTAATTCTACAACGAAATCAACCATTCCCCATAAACCATCAATATTTAAAAGACTTAAAGATACGCACCAAGGAAAAAAGAACACTGCTTCTAAATCAAAAATAATAAATAGTATCGCAACTAAATAAAATCTAACATCAAAAACATTCCTAGCATCCTCATATGGATCAAAACCACACTCATAGGCAGAAACCTTTTCAACATCAGGACTTGCGCTACTTAGTGCATATGACATAAATATTATTAAGAATGATAATACAATTGCAAAAATTAATAAAACCCCGATTTTTATTGATTCCAAATAAAATAAACTTAGCATTTTTCATTTTTTTATAAATTACGAAGAAAACGGGACTTGAACCCGCGACTTTTAGCGTGACAGGCTAACACTCTAACCACTGAGCTATTCCTTCTGATAAACAACAGCGGACTCGAACCACTAACATTCTCGGTGTAAGCGAGACGCTCTACCATTGAGCTAGTTATCTATTAATTAAAGAAAGATAAAAAATTATCTCTTCTAGCTAATTGTCTACTAACAATTTGAGTTTTATGTGTACTATTAAATCTCAATGTTAAAACAATTGCTCCAATAAGTGCAACTAATAATATTAATCCAGCTAATAAAAAAGAAACTAAATAATAATTATATAATACTTGCCCTAACACGTCTATATTATTTAAACTATCTACAAAACCAAAAATATTAAAACCAAAATTGGATAAATGATCCTTTGATCCTACAACAGATTTAATAAATACATATAAAATTGTTATTGATAAGTAAAATAAAAAAGATAAAAATGCAAAACGTGATTTATTTTCTACAAATAATCTTTGAAATATATTTTCGTGTATTTTAACATTTAACATCATAATTACAAATAAGAATAATACCGCAATTGCACCTACGTATACAATTATAAAAATTAATCCTAAAAATTCGGCATTAAATGTAATTAAAATTGCACCAGCATTAAAAAATGCTAATATTAAAAACAAAACAGATTCTACTGGATTTGTTGAAAATGCTACCATTAACCCACTAAAAAATAATAGCAAACATAAAATACTATGGAAATCTTTCATAATTACCAATTTATCTAATCTTAAATCGGAATAACGTGATTTGAACACATGTCCTCCTGTTCCCAAAACAGGCGCGCTACCAACTGCGCTATATTCCGGAATAATGATAACAGGACTTGAACCTGTAACATATGGATTATGATTCCACCACTCTACCAATTGAGTTATATCATTGCACAGGATGGAGATAATCGGACTCGAACCGATGGCTTCATGCTTGCAAAGCATACACTCTACCAACTGAGTTATATCCCCCTGAGATGCGAATAATGAGAGTTGAACTCATACTTCCTGCTTGGAAGGCAGACAATCTACCATTAATTTATATTCGCATTTAATTATAGGGTTGAAAGACTTAAAGAATCAATAATTAAAAGATTTAAATCATCCTCTGAAATACTATCTATATCTTTTATCAATATTAAATCTTGAGAATAATAATCAACCTCTAGAAAAGATAATATTTGGGTATTTTCTGAGTATTTCATTATATTTTTCTTTAAATCAAAATTCTCATCTAAGACTGACACAACACTACCCGACCTTAATAGCTCATTTGATTTTCCTAAACCATTATTTATAATAACTTTAGAAAAGTCAACACTTTGTTTTGCTTCATAAGTACTTTTAAAAAAATATGATGCCCACAATAAAGCTGTAGTTTTAAAATATCCTTCTGCAAAATGTTTTACATAATTATCAAATCGTGATAATGTTCTATATGACTTTAATCTTTTAATTTTTAATGACTGATCAAATTGAGCAAATAAAGACGAATAAAATTCTAGTCTAGATTTATATGTTCGACTAATTCTATTCCAACCGAAAGTTTCACCAACTATAACATCAGAATCTACCAAATTAAAATTATCTTCATCCATTAACATGGTTTTTAAATCCTCTTTCATAGGACCCCACTTAGGACGTTTTAAATTTAATAATCTTTTTGGAAATTTAGAACCTACATCCAATCGTGAATAAGCTTTATATTTATGTATTCTTCTCATATCTTTTAAACTTTTATGACTTTTAATATTAATAACACTATAACAATGATTTTCTTAAAATCTGACATTGAGTTAGGAATTACATAGCAGCCATCGATCTTTTGAGCTCCACGATTATTTATAACATGAATCCTATAAAATTGATTCAATAACAAATCCTTATACTTACTTTCTTTAGGGCAACCTACAATTAACAATAATTGATTTTCTTTAGATAATTTATGTGCCTCTTTCATACTTGTAATTACATTGACATTTTGAACAACATTAGCCTCTTTGAAACACATATCAAAAAAATTTTTTTTAAATTTATCCTCAACATAAATATTAATTGTCACTTTACCTTGACTTTTCACATCTTTTAAAGATCTTAAAAATTCTTTTATACTTCGTGATACTTCAAAAGGATCTGAAAATTTATATTTCAAACTCATTTTAGATGTTTGATCTATAGATAAAAAATCCGATTTCACTAAAATATTAACTAATTTATAAATATTTTCATTCATAATTTATTTTTTCTTTATTACTTTTAATTTTTTCTTTTCATATTGGCCAGAAAATCCTTTCCCCTTATAAACATCTGCTTTTCTTAAATCAATTACTTTTTTAACAAAATCTCCTAAAGAAATTTTATCATAAGATTCTATCAACATTATATTTTTTTTAACTTTAACATTAGTTATAAAATCTGGAATAGATAAAGTAATTAAATGACTATATCCTAATTTCAATACCATTTCATTTTTAGATAAATCTGTATTTATTCTAAAACCTAAACCCTTTAACCTTAACTTTTTTTTAAAGCTTATATTCTCAACAGAACCTTTCAATTGCTCTAATTGATTCAAAAAGTCGCTTAACAATAATGAAGACGAATCTGACATAACTTCCAATCTTACGCTTTTTTCAGTAAAACTATATTTAATAACCTGAGGCATAAAAACGTATTTAGTAACATCACCATTAACAACTGAAAAATAAATTTTCCCGTTAAGCCTTCCTATTACTAAATCTTTAAAATCTGTATAATTAACTATTGATACCATATATAAACTTAAATTCTAAGAATAAAAGGCTAAAATGCCTCCTACTCTATTTACCTTACACTCCTCTAAAGTCTGTATTCCCTTACTTGTTAAAAAAAAGCCAGCTTTATTACCTAAACTGATACGACAAATATCCTGATAATTTAAATACTTAATATGACTTACTTTAGACATAATTTTTAAATTTGCAGTTAAACAATTACCTTCAAAATATCTTAAATTAACTAATATTCTAGCTTCATTTAAATTACATGCATAGGATAAAATGTAACCTTCCCTATATAAAACCGCAAGACAATCTAGGATCAATGGAGTCTTTCTTAAAAAAACACTTTTCTTTTTAGCTAACGATGCATTTTTAAGTGCAACAAGCATTCTAACTAACTGATTATTCATTTTATATTAAATCTTTATACTATTACTTAATAATGCTCAGATTACATCGAAAGACCACGCGCTGTGAATTTGGCAATTAGTTTAGATGAAAATATCGCCTATAATAGAGAGGTAGACGTATCCATTTGTAATATACATTCTAGCTTCGCTAGAATGTATTAATATAAAAATACTTCGTATTTTTATATTATATATGGTAATATTATAGATAATAATATTATCATAAATTTATTATATCTATATACTATATAGATATAATATACATTCTAGCTTCGCTAGAATGTATTAATATAAAAATACTTCGTATTTTTATATTATATATGGTAATATATCACGCTATGCTATAGCGTGATATATTACCATATATAATA
>Ga0302173_10000145_pt1 | contig 37045 bp, 38 predicted proteins | sample I_Fen_N3_1_FD_198785 | JGI IMG/M metagenome (GOLD analysis project Ga0302173, IMG submission 198785) | Peat permafrost microbial communities from Stordalen Mire near Abisko, Sweden - I_Fen_N3_1 | ecosystem: Environmental > Terrestrial > Soil > Wetlands > Permafrost | place: Sweden: Abisko... | reverse complement strand
TCTAATAAATTAGGGAATTTTTCTTCTACCTTTTTACGACCTCTTGCATTATATGCATCTATTATAGTAATTCCACTTTCTAACTCATGAGTGCCTTTTCTTATGGTGTCACGACTAACATTAAAGACTTTAGCAACAATACGTTGGCCGCCTTTCTCAATGGCTTTTGAAACTTTTGCTAATGCAATTCGTCGGTCTGAAGATTTAAGTTTATTTATACTATCTATAAAAATGTCTTTACAGTTGTCTAAAATATTATGTATCATATATTTGTATCCTTTGTTATGTTTTTAAGTTTTTTTTGCTATTAACTATTAAAACATAATTTGAAGGATACTTTTATATTTTTACGAATTTGGACTTATTATTTTTTTGATAGTGCCTAAAGCTACTTATACTACCAATTTGAAGTGCTATATTATAAATACCTACATCTCATACTAGAAAGAAAATAACCAATCATAAATATACTCATTTTAGATATAAAAAAATATAAAATTCCTGCCATAAGTATAGGTATATTTCTTTATAAATAGAGCTCTTTATAAATTTAAATCTAATAATATTCTTAAAAGAAAGTAATTTTTTAAACATATACACATTTCCTAGAACTAAAAAAACATAAAAAGAAATAATTATAGCATTGGATTTTTTCCCTGTAAGGATAAAAAACGCTATAACAATAATCCTAGAAACAGGTATGACAACATTTTCACAAAGTACACTATACCTATTATTTCCAATACCCCAAAAACTCCATAAACCAAATTTAGCAATACCAAAAATAAACTCAAAGATGTTAAAATACTTATTAAATCCACATATTGTGGAGAATCTAGTAACCTTAACGCAAAAAATATTCTATTTAAAATTACAAAAGACGTTATTAAAATTCAAGTAATTATAACTATAATAAATGTAAAACCTATAAGATTACTACGTTCTCTAAATTTATCCTTAGACTTTAACCTTGGCAAAAAAATACTAAACCTTGGTCTAACCCCATAATTGAAAGCACAGGAATAAAATTTACATAAGCAAAAACATACGTAAATTCACCATAATTTTCAGCCCCAAATCCCTAGCAACTATAAAATTAAACTACTTGCCTACTAAATTAGGTGGATTTAAGGTATAAATACCTTAGACTGAAAGTCATTGCCCTTTAAGGATTAATACTTCTAAAAGTCCATTAGCTGAAGCAACCTAAATAGCATGACTAAAACTCATTGTTCTATTTTTAATATATCTTCTTTATCATTAAGTTCTTGACTTTTTATATACCTTTTAATAGTTTCTTCTTTAACACTGCCAACTGTTGCACAAAATTTTCCTATTGCGTAGCTATACTTTTCTTTCTGAATATCATTTTAGTTATTTTATCAAGAATTAGGCTCAATGTAATAATAGCAATTAAGTAACATATTAATGACAAAATCTTATTATTAAAATTAAGGATAGCATATTTTTTTAAGAAAACACCCTCAAATAGATAAATATAAAATGATAATCCTCCTATTCTTATTAATAAATTTAACTTAATGTTGAAATAAGACAATATCAATGTTAATAATATAAAGAATATCATTGAAACTATATCAGTTAATACATACAAATTTATATTGATCATAACATTTGGAATATAGTGTACATATAATATAGAACAAATTAAACACAGTAATGACAATGTTATAAGTAATTTTCTTTGTGTAAAATATTTTGCTAATTTATTTGAATGTAGTGCTATAAAACAACCAATTGGAAAAGGTAAGTAATGAATATAATATTCAGTACTAATATCGCCAAGATTAATTTTGTAAATCAGCATTGAAATAGAAGCTGACACTATAACCAATAAAAATAATTTTAATGAGTTTGATTTTTTTAATTTAAAACACACAAAAAAACATACATAAAACATTAGTATATATGATATAAACCACATAGTACTATCTATAGGACTCTTAAAGCCGACCAAAGACATTGCTATATTTTTAAAATTATATCTTATACCCCCAAAAACTTCATCTACAAAAATCCAAATTATCGTCACTATCCAATATGGTATAATAACTTTCTTTACTCTTCTGTATAAAAAATTACTATCAATACCTTTTTTCATATAAGATTTCATTAATCCAAATCCAGAAAGAAAAAGGAAAATGGCGACACCGGTGGCCGCAATAGGATTAGCATTGTCTATATCAAAAAATTTCATGCCACATAAATGACCAAAAATAACAAATATTATTGCTAACCCTTTTAATTCTTCTGAATATTCCATTTTAAGTCTTGGAAAATCTGTTTTCAAGTAATAACCCCACCTTTTTACTATATTTAGGTATATTATAGCACAAATTGAAAAGGTAGTATATTAAGTTATTTAGCAATGTTACTGTAAAAGAAATGTGGACAAAATCCTTTACTTTTATTCCAATATATAGAATTTAGATTTTAGCGCAGAATATCGTTGAGATATTAAAGGGGTTTTTTTAATTTATGCACTTAAACCTATAATAACCCACGTAATGCTCTAAAAAGTTGTGTCAATTTATTATCAAAAACTTGTATGTGAGCTTCTCTATTAGAAAATTTACTACTCTTTTCATATAAAATTTCTCTTACAGCTTGATTTACATCTTTTTTAGCTTTCTTCAACTCATTATCAAGCTCGCATTTAACATCATATTTAAAATTATTATTAATCTTTCTTTTTAATATTCCTTCAATTTCTTGCAATAAATCGTGATTACTATGTTCTAAACAGAGTAATTTAGCCATTGCTCCCGCTCCGGTCATAGACCAAGATAATCCATGTCCTTTCATTCTAGTAGCTAAAACATTATGAATAATACTCTCCATAGTACCCAAATCTCTTAATTCTTGTTCCATTTCTATATTAAAATTTTCTCTATCTACATAACGAACTAAAAAATCCTTGTTATTCTCATAATAATTATAAACTTCTCTTAATTTTTCCTTCTCTTTTTCATCTGATTCAACTTCATAAAGTCTCTTACATTCATTTACTAATTGATCAAACTTTTTATCCTTTATAAGTTTTTTAATTTTCTTTCTATCATCTAAATTAGAAATCTTTCTTGTGGCTTTTTGGTAAATATGAAATAAATCCAATTGATATTCAACTGATGCATCTATATCAATTTCATTACTTATCCAAGCAGCTCCATCACCATTTAAGATTCTAGTTTTCAAATAGTCTATATTGTATATTTGAGCAATTCCACTATTAACAACAGCATCAAACTGTTCTGGTTTATCATATCCTGCAAAATATAGCATGTTTATAGTTTTATATCTTTTACTTTCAACTGTTTCTTATTGCCATCCTTCATAAACTTTAGCTAATTTAATTTCTTTTTTGTTTTTTTGACCTTGTATTGATAAAAATAATCCGTCCTTTTCTTCAAAAAGAATCTCTACTTGCTTTTTACCTTCGAGTTCATTATTGAAATATTTCTGTATTCTTTCCATTTCAGAGCTTTTTAAAAGTTTTCCAATATCAGATATACGGTTTTTAATTGTTTGATGGCTAGGAGTACAAAGCATAGCAGAGTCATTTTGTTTGCTCACATTTCTAAATGATTCTACTGACGCTTCGTTTACCAAATTTATAGCTTGCTTAAGAGTTGATTTTCCCAAAAGATCAATATCTAATGCTTCATCTAATAAAAATATTGCTCTTGATTCAGATCGGTTTATTTTTTCTTTATAGTATCTGCGATTATACGTTACATTTCCAAAACAAGTATTTATACTACACTCTCTTTTTTCTTTATATCTATAAATTGATTTATCTCTATTGTTAAATAGTTCATCATCAATTCCCTCTAAAATTTTTGTAAAATATTACTACCCATTTCATAAAGAAAGTCTAAAATTTTTTCCTCAATAATATTGAATGTTAAATCATTATATTCTATACTATTAACCATATAAATCCCTTCTTTCAATATGTTTTTTTGCTTAATTCTATTGTAATAGGGATTTATATGTTTGGGAAGATATTCTAGAACTATTTGGAATATATTCCTTTATTTTCGCCCACGAAAATTTTACGGACACTTTAGCAATCCATCCGATATTGCCAGTTCCACTTTCTTTTATATATAAAGTTGTTCCTGCTCCACCATCTGTTCTAATATATAACGAACCAATCTTAGCACTAATAGCTCCTTCAGGAGAACCAACACCTGTATAAATCCCAGTAGATCCTTGTAAACTTATAGAATTGCATTGAATATTTTTATTTGTTTTTATACCTGTTAATGGGCTTACAATCATATTACTACCATTTGAATGATCTTTGTATTCAGCCATATTACCATATTCATATGAACTAAACCCTACAAGTAAATAATTAAATTTGCTTAATATTCCGAAGTATATTGCTGCATTTCCGCTTCTAGCATCATAAATATTATTAGCTAATAGTGTGAAGACACTAGCATTAAGTAACTTTATACCATAAGGGTAATTAGTTATTTCTATTAAGTTTCCAGAAATCATTCCTCCAGCATTATATTGAACAGGATTCACAGCACAATCATCAAATTCTATTGCACAACCATCAGCTAAGTTTGAACCGCTTCCACCCCATATAGTATTATTTTGAATAACAACAGCATTTGCGAATACTCTCCCATAAACTACCCTTCTTATGTGATTAAAGTAATTATCTTGTATTATAGTTCCATAACCTTGAAACCCATAATCTGATGATACTTGATTACGTACTTCTACTTCTTGTGTTCCACCTAAAATAATAGCATCTTGATTACATAAAATACCATCTTTTGAACCAATGAATGAATTTCCATGAATACGCAATGTTGTGTAAGTAGCATAAATAAATGGTGTCCTACTGCCTCCTCCGTCTGTAAATGTTATTCCTTCTATTTCTAATAGTCCTACGCCCAAAGTAAGAAGTTTAGCAACTCCCAAATATCTCATATCAAAAAGCAGTACCACCATTAATTCCAAGTCCTTGTCCATCCATATAAGCACCATCACCAATAAAATGAACTGGCTTTTGTCTACCAGAAGAATTAGGAATAGTAAGTTCACCATTAATTAAATAAGTACCAGTTGGAAAGAAAATCCTTCTACCAGTTAATGCGGACGCATTTATTACATTCTGTATGGCATTTGTATCATCTGTAACTCCATCATGTTTTGCTCCAAATAATTGAGCATTTAGAATAAAATTGTTATCGGTATTTAATTTTGAATTTATTATTTCGAAATATTCTAAATAAAATGTCACATCAATAGCACTTGCGTTTTTTGTTCCTTTGACAACTACTTTTATTGTGTGCGTACCATATTCTAAATCTACATTTGAATATATTTTATTATTGTATATCGGATTATTTGAATACATGTCAAAAGTTCCTTGACTAACATTATCTAAGAATATTTCGATTATTCCACTATCTTGCGTTTTAGCGCCAAATATATTAATTCCAGTTCCTTCAAATATATATTCAACATAATCATTTGTTCTATTTTAATAACTTGCACTACCAGTACTATAATATGTTTTATTATCGATTAACCATATTCCATTATAGGCTATGCGATTATCAATATTATCAATATTTTTTTCATTTTTGATATACTTATACCATTAGCTACTTTGCTATCTGTAACAGAATTATCTGCATATTTTTCAGTTGTTACACTTCCATCTGTTACAGTTGCAATAACAGATGTTGTCCCAGCCATTGCACTTTGAACTTCTTCGGCTAAATCTAATAAATGTATTTTATTTGCATCAGTGGATTTGTATATATCATTTGTAGTTATTAAAGTAGCTTTATCTCTTTTTAATGAAAGTGTTGCATTTGTAGTATCTAAATCAGTTTTATCTGCTTTTAAGTTTATATTAATATTTTGTGTTGTTTGTTCCTGAACAATATCTGACAATTGTAATGTTTCTTGTTGCGCAACCTTATGTGATTAGCTCCATAATCTTGACACTATTGGTTTATGCAATACTTTGTATCTATATTTTGTTATCCATATGACATGATATTTTATGTCATATACAGTATGACTGCCTTTATTATATTCACTCATACTAATTCACCACAATTGGTAATTAGTATGGTCATATTCACAGTTTCTTAAAAGGCTAAAAGCTTATACCGTCTAAAGACGGTGGATTTAAACCATGCACATAGAAATCAAACAAAAATAGAATCTCTACACCTAAAATCTTACCTAAAAATACACCACCAGGTTTTTTCGTAACTCTCAAAAGGTCTTACTCCATGAAAAAATTTCTTTTAAACAAAAAATACTTTACTTGCTACAGTCGCTACACAGCTTGCATAACGATATTGCTAATTTTCATTTTTTAATTTCTCATAAGGAAAATCATAGTTAAAAGTTATAATATCCTTTGAATAAATTCTTCTAACTATCTCAACCATTTCTTCGTTATAATAGATCCAATATGGTTTATGATTACTTCCATTGTATTTCTTTAACTGTGCATCTTCTTTATGTAATTTTTCTTTTAAGATTAAAAAACCATCTTCCAAATCTTCAAATTTACCAATATAATCCATTTCAATTTCACCAGCTGAATTCATCAACCAAGAATATTGACATAAAAAATGTATTTCTTTCAAAATTTCATTTCTAAATTCTAAATTATTATTTAATTCAAGAACAAAATTTTCAAAAGTATCAACTTTATTTAATTTATCTTTCATCATTAATCCATAACTAGATTTGTCTGGTACCTGCTTTAAATAAAAAAAAGCTGACACAAGCCTCTCCCAAGGATTTCTCACAAAACCAATCTTAAAATACTTATTAAATTTTTCTTTATCTTCTAATTCATACATATATAAAGGTGTATGGTTAGCATAGTTAACTCCTAATGATTTCAGCAATCCAATACCTGCTACCTTAGGTACATGAATAAATATAACTTGATTTTTTATCAACTCATTTTTATGGAAACCACTTTTTCTTACATATAATCCTATATTTTTAAAAAATAACTTCAATAACTTCTTCATATTGAACCCCTTATTATATAATATTTATAGTCGCTTTCAGAATCCTGCTGGCATTTAGGTGCCTAATTTTTTAACATAGAATTTCATATTTTCCTCAAATATCAAATAATAAATCATAGATGAGGAGTTGATTTATATAAAATTCAATAAAATAAGTTCCGATTCTGTACAAACTAATCTTACAGTAAAAAACAGTAGAGAGTTTTGTTTTTTTCCCCAAAACTATCTACTGTCTCTAATAAGTAAAATATACTTCTATTTACTTATACATCTTTTCATAATACTTTTGATAGTCTCCAGAAGTAACATTTTTCATCCATTCTGCATTATCTAAATACCACTTAATAGTCTTCTTGATTCCAACTTCAAAAGCAGTCTCAGGATACCACCCTAATTCTTCTTTTATCTTATCGGGAGCTATTCCATATCTTCTATCATGGCCTAATCTATCTTCAACATATTTAATTAAATTTTCAGTTACATCTTTATCTACATTCTCATTTATATGAGATATAACTGTTTTAACTATCTGTATATTAGTTCTTTCATTATGTCCACCAACATTGTAAACTTCTCCAAGTCTACCACCATTAATAACCATATCAATTGCCTTTGCATGATCTTCTACAAATAACCAATCTCTTATATTCATGCCATCACCATATACAGGTAAATCTTTATGTTGTAGGCAATTATTTATTAATAATGGAATTAACTTTTCTGGAAATTGAAATGGACCATAATTATTTGAACACCTTGTTATGTTAACTGGCATTTTATAAGTATCAGCATAAGCCTTAACCATAAAATCTGAACCCGCTTTACTTGATGAATATGGACTATGAGGATCTAATGGTGTTGTTTCCATGAAAAATCCTTCTGCACCTAAAGATCCATAAACTTCATCCGTTGATACATGAAGAAATTTAACGCCTTCTTTAAATCCAGATTCTGTTTCCCATGCATTTTTTGCACAATTAAGCATATTAACTGTTCCAAGTACATTTGTTTTAGCAAATATTTCTGGTTCTTTTATACTTCTATCAACATGAGATTCTGCTGCAAAGTGAGCTACATAATCTATTTCATATTTTTTAAATAAACCTGATACTAATTCTTTATCACAAATATCTCCTTGAACAAATATATATCTTTTATCCTTTTCTATTGATTTAAGGTTTTCTAAGTTTCCCGCATAAGTTAATTTATCTAAATTAATTATTTTAATATCTTCATATTTATTTAACATATATAAAATAAAGTTTGATCCTATAAATCCAGCTCCACCTGTAACTAAATATGTTTTCATTCTTACAACAACCCCTTTATTCTACTTATCTAATTTACCTATAAATGATTTTATTGCCTCTTGCCAATCTCTCATTTCATCACCAACAGTATTTCTTAACATCATATTATCAAGTGATGAATATTCTGGTCTCTTTGCTGGCGTTTTATATTCTTCTGACGTACAAGGTTTAACTTCACATTTTTCTCCAGATAATTCAATTATCATCTTTGCAAAATCATACCAACTACATTCTCCTTCACCTGTACAATGATATATTCCATATTCTTCGCTTTCTATTAGTTTTAAAATATGATAAGCTAAATCATTGGCATGAGTAGGATTACCCCTTTGATCATTTACAACATTTATAGCATCTTTATCTTTTCCAAGTTTTCTCATAGTATAAACAAAATTATGCCCTACATATCCATAAAGCCAAGCTGTTCTAACTATAAAATATTTTGAAGAAAATTCTCTTACATAATTTTCTCCTAAAAGCTTAGTTTTCCCATAAACACTAGATGGTGATGTCAAATCATATTCGTTTAATGGTCTATTTCCCACTCCACTAAATACATAATCAGTTGATACTTGTACTAATTTAGAACCTATTTCGTCACAAGCCATAGCTAAATTTCTAGGTCCAATTGAATTAACTCTAAGTGCAAAATCTTCATTACTTTCACAGCCATCAACATTTGTTGCTGCAGCACAATTAATTACTGCATCGGGCTTTAAATCATTTATTTTATTTTTAACTTGTTCCAAATTGGTTATGTCTAATTCATCTACATCCAATGCTATAATTTCAGATTTTTTTATAACTTCTGAAACTTCTCCTATTTCAGCTCTTCCACTTTTTATTATATCTTGAAGTTCATTACCTAATTGACCTTTACATCCTGTTATTAATATTTTCATATTATAATTACACCTCTTTAGCAAATATATTAAAGTCTGGATATTCACGTAAATCTAATTCTTTTAAATTAGGATGCTTTTTATCCTTTTCAGATAAAAGTATATTTTCTGTTAGATCCATTGGCCATTCTATATTTATATCTGGATCATTCCACATAACTCCACCATCATATTCTGGAGAATAAAAATTTGTACATTTATAATTAAATACGGCCTCATCTGAAAGTACTAAAAATCCATGAGCAAACCCTTCTGGAATATAAAACTGCTTTTTATTTTCTTCACTTAAGATAACGCCTTCCCACTTACCATAAGTTTTAGACCCCGTTCTTAAATCAACGGCTACATCAAAAACTTCACCTTTAGTTACTCTAACAAGTTTTCCTTGACTATGCTTTCTTTGAAAATGAAGTCCTCTAAGTACCCCTTTACTAGACTTTGATTCGTTATCTTGAACAAAAGTCATGTTAAGCCCAGCTTCTGCAAAATGTTCCTTATTATAAGTTTCCATAAAATAACCTCTGTTATCTCCAAACACCTTAGGTTCTATTATGTAAACTCCATCTATTTCGGTTTTGTTAAAATTCGCCATATTTACACCTCTTACTTTACTGTTGTTGCAACTTCATTTTTTGTTTTTTTCAATTCAATTTCCTCAACTATATCCATTAGATATTTCCCATATCCATTTTTCATTAATGGTTTTGCACGTTCAATAACTTGTTCAGAAGTTATCCATTCTTTTCTATAAGCAATTTCTTCAAGACATGCTATATATGTGCCTTGAGTATTTTGAACCGCTTCAACAAAGTTAGATGCTTGAAGCATGGAAGCATGTGTTCCTGTATCCAGCCACGCCATTCCTCTACCTAACAATTGCACTTTTAATGTTCCTTCTTCCATATACACTTTATTTAAATCAGTTATTTCAAGTTCTCCCCTTGGTGAAGGTTTTAATTCCTTAGCCTTTTTAACAACTGAATTATCATAAAAATAAAGACCTGGAACCGCATATTTAGACTTTGGTTTTAATGGCTTTTCTTCTAAAGAAATAACCTTACCATTATCATCAAATTCAACTACTCCAAATGCCTTTGGATTTTGAACATAATAACCAAATACATATGCTCCTTTTTCTAAAGTAGCAGCTTTTCTTAAATGTTCTGAAAAGCTTTGACCATAGAAAATATTATCTCCAAGTACCATAGCTACATTATCATCTCCAATAAATTCTTCTCCAATAATAAATGCTTCTGCAAGTCCATTAGGATTCTCTTGAACTGCGTATTCAATATTTAATCCTAAGTCTTTACCATCTTCGAAAAGTTCCTTAAAACTAACAATATCTCTTGGTGTAGATATTATTAATATATCTTTTATTCCAGCTAACATTAAAACTGACATTGGATAATATATCATTGGCTTATCATATATTGGTACCATTTGTTTTGACATTGCTTTTGTTACTGGATATAATCTTGTACCTGATCCTCCAGCTAGAACAATACCCTTCATACTATCACTCCTCTTTAAATTATAATAAGAAACTATGTTACATTAACAGAAATATTTTTATTTAAAATCACATAAGAATTACTTTCTATCGTTATTTTTATACTTGAATATATTATAACGTGTATTATACTTAGAAATAAGGATGAATATTTCACTAACCATTTAATTTAGAGAAATGCTTGTATTCGACAAATAAATTATACTCATCAGTATATCCAATGCTTCCTACCACCGAGGAAACTTTGACCGAAACTTATTCGAATACATAATCCTTTTACTTTATAGAAAGATTAACGAAAAAAATTGGATTATCGACCAAATATAAATGAAATGAGGTACAGACTAAAACAACAAATAATAAAATATTATTCATCAATTTCTTTTAATTTATTGCAAACGCAAATGCAATAATATAGTCATACCCTTATTCAAACGAAATATCGTAAGTACTTTCGTTTGAATAAATATACAAACCTTAAGTGCTCATGATACTTAGATATAATCTTAAATAGCTTCCTAATGATATAAAAACCTCTGAGAAATGATGATGCAGTTTATAAGAATACCGTTGGCTAAGCAAGTAGTAGAACTCTTAAATCAACATACCGTGTTACTTGTTGCTACAGAAGCGAAGACAGTTCACATTGCGTAGTTTTGCTTTGGGTTGCATATTGCAATTTTCTGCGCCACATCCTAATAATTATTTGCGGTCTCTAAATGAGATTGATCAATTAAAACAAGATTATAACATACCTGCTAAATGACAGCTACTTATTAGTCTTGGTAAAAAAACTATAATTCATCTGCAAGAAAATCTATCCTCGTAAAATATATTTAAACTTATTTCCCCATTTAATTAGTAGATAGTTTTGTTCCTATTTTTTCATAGTTCACTTTACACTATCTCTGCATATACCATTTTAGTATATTAACGCATTGTGCTAGTTCTTGAAAATATACTCACAATATTTGTAAGTGTTTTTTTACCAAAAATATTCTTGAACAAAAATCGGACAATTTTTAACCAAATACAAGATTTTTTAATTGTCGCTATTTTCTATAATTATATTTAGAATAGATAAGAGATTATAAGCCAGTACTTTCAGAGTAATTTTAATCATTAGTCCCCATTTATATTTTGCAAGAACTCTATTTATATTAAACTGCCTGTTAGCTGAGAAAACTTAGTTTCAACTCATCGTCGAGTTTTGAATAAAGCCTTGCGAAGCTGTTTATCAAATTTAAATTTACTATTTTACGTTTCAAATAGATTAATAGAATTTGTAATAAAGCCATTTATAGTAACTAATGCACGTAGCTTTTCATTCAAAATAAGTTTCTTTTTTAGAAGCACAATATCCGTAAATGTCCATATCTTCGATAGTTTGCTAGAATAAGCTCTTCCAAACTTACATACTATAACAAGCATGCTGTCAATGATTCTAATATCATCATCTTTAAATATTGGCAAATTAGAAAATTTTTTTTGGATTTCTAAAATAATTTTATAGAAATTTCTTTTAGTTATATTACTATTAAACCTTGTTCTATCACAAATATCTATTAATAACTCTTTGTAATTCTTTTTAACAAAATAGAACCATGCTTTTTTACAATCAATTTTAATGGCTTCGCCGACGAGGCTTATTGCTATTATTTCAGAATCTGAAAGTTTAATTTTGGATATATTCATTCTGTTTTTTTGTAGACGTATGTATTATTTCATTATAAATATAACAAATTAATATAAATGATACTATAAAAAAGTCTTTCAAATTATCAATCTTTTCAGTATTATAATAAGTTAACTAGCACAACGCGTTATATTATATTGTATAAAAAATTTTAAAGGAAACGTTTAGCTTTGCACTTACTAATAAGTTATCTCCAATTATTTACTTTTTCTATAATATAATTTATTTCTTCATTATTCATTCCATACCACATAGGTAAACTTATTACTTCTTTAGATATTTCTTCAGCTATAGGTAAACTGCCTTCTGTAATATTTAAATCTTTATACGCTTCTTGCATGTGCATTGGTGTTGGATAATGTGTAGTAGTACCTATTCCATTATCACTTAAATATTTTTCAAATTCATTTCTTTTCTCTGTTCTAACCGCAAATATATGCCATACATGTTTTGCATAATCTACTTCAACTGATTTTATTATCTTTGGATTGTTAATACCATCTATATATTTTTGTGCAATTTTTCTTCTCTCTTCATTCCATCTTTCAAGATTTCTCAATTTAATTCTCAAAAATGCTGCTTGAACTTCATCAAGTCTTGAATTTGTACCTTTATATATATGATGATATTTTTTATCAGATCCATAGTTTGCTATTGCTCTTACTTTATCTGCTATTTCTTTGTCATTTGTGACTATAGCTCCACCATCTCCAAGTGCCCCTAAATTCTTTCCTGGATAAAAACTAAATCCCGATGCATCTCCTAGACTTCCTACCTTTTTATCTTTATACAATGCTCCATGCGACTGTGCTGAGTCTTCTATAACCTTTAGATTATGCTTTTTAGCAATGCTATTTATATTATCCATATCAGCAGGTTGCCCATATAAATGAACCGCCATTATTGCTTTTGTTTTAGTAGTTATAGCTTGCTCTATTAAAGCAGGGTTTATATTATATGTTAATAAATCTGGTTCAACAAAAATAGGTTTAGCTCCTGTATAAGATACTGCAAGAGCAGTTGCTATATATGTATTAGATGGAACTATTACTTCATCACCTTCTCCTATATCATATGCTCTCAATATTAAATAAAGTGCATCAAGACCGTTTCCACAACCAATGCAATACTTTGCATTACAAAATTGTGCAAATTCTTCTTCAAATTTTTTTACCTCTTCCCCTTGTATAAACCAATTTTTTTGATAAACTTCTTTAAATTTATCCAATATTTCAAATTCCAACTCTTTATGCATAGGTTCAAAGCTTACAAATGGTATATTCATAACTAACACTTCCTTTTAAAATCTTTTTTTAGCTTCTTCTAGATAAAAATCGTAGTTTCTTATATAATCATCTTCATCATAATATTCTGAAGCAAGAACTAATAATACACTTCCTTCAGTAAAATCAAACATTTCTCTCCATATTAAAGGTCCTATATACAAACCTACTGATGAATCATCTAATTCAATAACTTCTTCCTCTTTTGGATTTTTAACTCTTATTTTTATAGAACCGCTTAAACATATTAAAACCTGGTGAAGTTTTCTGTGCGAATGAAACCCTCGTGTTATGCCTTGTTCTACTTTAGTAATATAATAAATTCGTTTTACTTCAAAAGGAGTATCTATTTTGCTTTCTATTGGCGTTAAATGTCCGTACTTATCTGTTATGTCTTTAAATTTTATTAATGCACAATTATACAATCTTATTCATCTCCTTTTAATTCCAAACTATTATACCAAGTTTCATAATATGTTTCTTCCCAAGGCATACCTCTTTTAAAAGTATATCTCCAAGGATAAACAGATTCACCAGTAAATTTGTTTTTAATCTTTCTAACTGAACAAATTTCTTTAGCTGGATTTCCCACTGCCACCATTTCTTTATTAACATCTTTTGTGACTATTGATCCTGCACCAATTAGTGCATCTTCATTTATATGTACTCCTGGTAATAAAATACTACCCGTAGAAACTATCGCAAAAGAATCAATCGTAACCCCAAGCATTTCATCTGAAGGAGGCGTTGGATCATTAGTCAATACTACATATGGGAAAATCCACACATAATCACAAATCTTACTTTTTTGTCCTATATGAACATTGCTATGAATACTAATATAATTACCTATTTCACAATGTCCTTGTATATCGGACAATGTACCTATTCTTACATTATCACCTATTTTTGCATTTTCTCTTATTGTGACCTTATGCCCACATTGAAAGTTATCACCTATAATTGTATCTCCATAAATAACATTTTCAGTTCTAATTAATGCATTTTCACCTATTACTAAAGGATGAACTTTGTTCACATTATCCTTATAAAAATCCATTAGATATTCACCAATTATACTTCTTGCTCCTATAAAACTATTCTTTTTTATATGAACATTATCTCTTATGATACAACCATAATCTAAGTATACATTATCTTCTATTATCACATTTTCTCCTATTATAGCACCTTCTTTTATAGTTACATTTTCTCCTATTTTAGCTTTAGAATTTATCATTTCTATCCTCCTTTTTATATCAAATTTTTTTCTATAATATTATTCCATTTATTATATATAGCCTTTTCTGAATATTCCGAATTTAGCGCCATTTCATATGCATTCATGGAATATTCTTCATAAGATGTAAGAATAATTTCTGTATACTTAATAATATCAGCTATAATATAATTATATAAATTATTACTTTTATATTTATCAATTAATTTAGCGGTATCTTTACCTCCAAAAAAATCAATCGGCTCACTTACATTATAATTTAAATCAAAATATTTTATTGGATTTTCGATCAAAAATCCATTTTTTCCATGATCTATATACTCTGGAATAGCAAATGTATCTGTTGCTATTACAGGTAATCCTGATTTAAGGGCTTCCATTATAACTATTGCCGTTGAATCCATAAAAGTTGGATGCAATAATATATGGCATTTACTATATAACTCATTTAATTCCTTACCATCCAAATTATTTTTTAGAATTTTAATATCTTTTGTCTCTAAAATATAATTTTCATATTTATTCGGAATAGTACTTTCTTCTGTAACTATAATTAGCTTAATATTATAGTTATTTCTTAAGATTTTAAATGATTCAATAATTTCACATCCGCCCTTTAATGAAAACATGCTGGAAATATACAACAAATTGATTTCATCGCTTTGTATACTTTTGCTTTTTGCCTCTATAATATTCTTATCAATATATGTATTATCTTTTACATATGGATAAATAACATCTAAAAATTTATAATCTTTCGTTATTATTTCTTTGTAAAATTCATAAAATCCAATTTTGCTTCTATATGAATAAAAAACAAATCCTTTGAAATATTTATCATTTATTGATTTAACTATTTCATCTTTTACCCTTTTTGAATTTTTTCCACTATAATATTTTGTATAATCATAATCCAAAATAGAGTGTGAATTTTCTATATATGAAATATACTGTTTTTTATATTTATTATTATCTTTCAAAAATTGTTGAGAAATTACTGCACTATCATACTTATTTATATCTTCAACTTTAAACTTAGGTAATGGATTTATTTTATTTCTTATTTTATCTCTTATTTTATTTTTTATCTTTATTGCTACTCTTACCAATTTATATTTTTTTAATTTAACTTTATAATTACTTTCATTAAAATTAATATATCCATCATACTTTATATCGGCTTTAGGCTGCAAATCAAAATTGTCAAAGATATTATTTACTATATCATTATCCCATTTTCTCCTTGGATATGGATAATACACTAACTTTTTATTCATATTTATTTGTCCCCTTACTTTTACACAGTTTACTGCTGATATAATTTTTAAACAACATTATTTCTGTTTTCTTTATACACATTACACTCCAAATAATAATAGCTAAAACTGAAATTAAATAATTTAAATATTGGTCTAAATAATATGTAGCAATGCATGGTATAAATATCACTAAAAATGAAACACTTATTAAAAATATATTGCTTTTAGTATATTTAAAGTCAATTATTTTTTTTAAATATGCATATTCAATAATAACTAAAACTATTTGAGAAAATAAATATGCAAATCCAATACCCAATAATCCAACTTTTTTAATTAAAATAAAAGATATGGTAAACAAGATAAAATCATATATAAATTCTAGTAAAACTTGCATTTTAAGTTTAGGTATAGAATACAAAGGCATACATATACACCATTGAATTGTTTTGAAAAAATCACCTATTAAAAATAATGGAATTATTTCTACAGCAATTAAAAATTCATTTGAATATAATGCCCTTATCATAAAATACCTAAAATTCAAAACTATTAAAATAGTTGGAACAACAAGCTTTAGAACTAGATTTAAAGTTTCATTCATTTCATTTACTATTTCACTGTTAGAATTTTTTGAACATAACTTGGGCAAATAGTAGATTCCCATTGAAGATAATATCAATAGCATATATTGATTACATAGTGCCCATATAGATTGAAATATTCCATTATAATCAATACCTAAATTATTTAATATAACAGATCTAACTCCCAAAAGAGCAATATTAGTCATTAATGAAGTTACTATTACTACAATACCATATTTAAATAAAGGTCTCATAACTGCTAAATTAAAATATTTCAATTCAAATTTGTAAGTAATATTATTATCTTCAAAAGTTTTTTTTCCATAAATAAAATATACAATACATGTTATTATTGAATTGATAAAAATTGCATATATAGCTCCATCTAATTTCAAGAAATATATAAGTATAACACTTATTACCAAATTCACCAGACTAGACATTATATTTGCCTGTGCTAAATTTTTAATACTACTGAAGCCATTTATCACAGATAAATTCAAAGTGTTTAATGTTATAAATGGTATTGCAAAACTACAAATTATAACATAATTACTATAACTACTATCTTTCATTGTTTGGATAGATATCGATTTAGAGAATAGAAATATAGCCAGTATAGCTATAATCGATAATATTAATGTAATAATATATGATGTGATTTCAACTTCTTTAATATGTTTTGGATTATGTTTCTGTTTACTTATTTCTTTGATAATTCCATTACCTAATCCTAAACTAGTAAATGATGTTATAGTTGAAACAAAGTTATTAAGTAACGACGTAATTCCTACCCCCATGGTTCCTAATAAAATTGCTACTAATTTCGTTCTTATTATATTTATAATAACTTGTATTATCGAAGAAATTCCCATTGTTAAGAACGCTTTTAATCTATTGCCCACATTATTCCACCTGCACTTATTTATTCTTTCATTTGTGTAAATATCTCAAAATTCTTCTAATATCTAAATAATAAATTTGACTTAAAAGTACGTCTCTAACTTTACCAATATAACTATCATTTCTCATCTTATTTCTTATGTACAATTTAGATAGTGCTTTTCTCTTAATAAAAAAAGGTAATTTATACGTGTCAAAAAAATATTTTATAATTTTTTTCTCTTCTATAAACATATTTTTTTTATTCGTTTGGGTATTATGATCATGAATTCTGTAATAACACAAATAATCATCAATAAAATCAATATGATGTTTTTGTGCTACTTTTACATAATATGGCCAATCTTCTATTTTAAACCTTTCATCATAAGAACCCATCTCATCTATTAGACATTTTTTCATCATAACTGTCGGTGAACTGATAAAATAATTGACTATAAGATTGTGAAATTGAGAGCCAGTAAAATAATTTTTCTTTAATTCATCATCTATCACCGATATATCAGTTTTCTTATTATTTTTTATAACAAAAGCATTACCACAACTTATAACACTTTCTCTTTCTTCCATAAATTTAACCTGCTTTTTTATTCTTCCAGACATCATCATGTCATCAGATGCAATACAGCAAATATATTTTCCTTTGCTTAATTCAATACCTTTATTTAAAGTTTTACTAAGTCCTTCATTTTTTTTATCTATAAATATAAAATCTATGAATCTTTTTTTGCACTTTTCTTCATATTCTAGTATTTTATCAGCCGTTTTATCTTTAGAACCATCATTTAATATTATAAGTTCTATATTCGCATAATCTTCATTTATTATACTTTCTATACATCCAACAATATATTTTTCATGATTATACGCTGGAATAATTACAGTAACTAAACTATTTAATTTATCCATTAAATTACACCTTTCAATTAAAATTATATTATGATATTGACTTTTATAACACTTAATAATATCTACGCTTTAATCAGTTAATTAATCATTAATATAATTATTTCAATTTCTTTTAAAGTTTAATTTATTACATTTTCTAAATATTTATTCAATTAATTTTGTGTATTATTTACTTATATAATTACACTTAATTCTATATCAACTAACATTGTAAAATTCTCTAATCTGCACCATACAACATACAGTACTTTAATCTCAACATTTAATTGTCTGCATTTTCATATAAATAATCTAGAACCTTAATTTTTTCGCAAAATCCCCTCAAATTCATCCCCAGATTTTTCCCAATTAAGATTATTAGCAGTATCACGTCCATTGATACTAATCTTTTTCATGAGTTCTTCATCATTAGCTAACTCTAAAATATTCCGAGCCATTCCATCAGCATCAGCAGTCTTACTAATCAACATATTTTGGCCATCTTTACCCAAATCCAAAACAAATCCAGTATCAGTTCCAACCACTGCACATTCACAAGCCATTGCCTCAATTGGTGTTAACCCCCATCCCTCTTCCAAACTTGGAAAAATAAAAATATCAGCAGTTCTGTAAATACCAAGCAATTCTTCTTCTGAAGGACTTTGGATATAGCTGACGTAATCGGGTATATTCTTCGAAGAATTATAACCAAACATTTTTAACTGTAACTTTGGATATTTCTCTCTTGCCTTTTCAAATGCCTCTATTCCATACTTAACACCTTTTTGGGGTAAATCATGGTTAAGCATTAGGCAAGTTAAATTATCACCTTTTTTTTTGTAATTCTTGTTATTGTTATAAAACTTTTCATAATCTAAACCATTTAGTACAATTGGATAATTACTCTCTCCAAAATTATCTTTTAGTTTATTATTTATCCACGTAGATATAACAATCTTTTTTAATGGTAGTTTGTAGCTCTTTAATCCAATATTACTATTATCCCAGACTTCAAAGCCTTGAACAAAGTACCATTTTACTCCTTTTGAACCATTTAATTTGGCAACATCCCAAGTAGTACACCAAGCTGTGGCAATAACAACATCCGCATTACGAATATACTGATTATCTATTTTATAAACATATTTAACTATAGTTTCTTTACAGTAACTACTTGATTTGAATTTTGAGAGTAGTTTTACAGTACAATATAACTGATGTATCTTGTTGATACATTCTGACTTATATCTCCCCAAATTATATGCTTTTATAGGAATATATACTTTCACATCATTTCCACGGTCAATTAATAGCTGTGCATATCTAAGAACAACTTTTATACCGCCTGAATCTCCTGGCCCTGGGAGAATAAAGTTTATTATCATATCAAATTTCCCTTCACGATTTAATAAGTAATTAGGTGTTTATAGAATGCCCTCCTCAAAAAAGCAGGCTTTTCAGTACTGATTCATATATATATTCTCAGCAAAACATGTTAAAATTATTAAAAATAAAATATTACCCCTCAAAGAAGAGTTCTAAACTAATTTTTACGTCAAAACAATTATTTTTATCAAACATCTATTCCTGCTATTCAAGTTTCTTGTACATTCTTCTTTTAATATCAATTTTAATACATTAGATCAAAAATATAATTATTGTCAAATATGGGTTTTAGCACTGTTTCATAATTGCCTCTGATAATAAGTAAATATAAATTTATACTGCACATCAAAATTAGCAAACTAATAATAACTATATTTTTTTTGGTGATTTTAATTGGTATCGAGCTATTGTTCAAGCAATTTGTCAAAAATATATAATTTACAATAGATAGTGCAACTTGCATACGATACACTTCAATTGTATAATAAGTCATAATAGGTAATATCACCAGGATGGCAACGTTACATTTTTCTACAAATTCGAGTCCTTGCTTTTCTGTTAGTTGAACATTTTTCATTTTTTTAGCTACATAAATTACAATAATAATCAAGATAAAAGCAATTATAGTTCTTATCATTGTATTATAAAAATAATAGTCATTTGTTGATATATAAGCGTCTGAAGCATATGCACCAATTCGAGATAAAACATTTAATTTGCTGGCAATCCAAAAAATTGCGCTAGGCTTTAAAAATACTGCAAAAAAAGCATCAAAAATTGCAACTGTAATTATTAAATGCTTCATATTTAATTTTTTAACTAACAACAGTGATATATAAATCAAGCTTGCTGCATGCACCATTGTCGCAACAAAGACACAGAAAATAAAATACAAATCATTCTTTGATAAAAGTTTTCCTGTTTTCCTTCTGTCCTGATCGATTAAAAAACGCACACTAAAAATTACAATTGACGCTGATAGAGCATTTCTCATCTGAGCAACATCTATTGCAAAAGGAAATACAGAATATAAAAGTATAACTAAATTAGGATATTTACTATATTTCAAGATTGTTGATGATATTAATATCAACTGAATTGCAGTAATAATAGCTTTATAAGTTTGAAATGAAGCACCTAATGTATTAAATCCAACCATTAATAAATTATATAATGGTTCCGTATTTTCAGTCCATGATTTCCAATCTGTATATCTTGATATATATATAGATTCATCAGCATTCCCATATGTAAATGCCATCAGCACCCACAAAAAAACAATACTAAAAATAAATATAACGTGCGATTTTTTCTTCAAAAACTGTACACACGCTGTAATAATATATAAATAATAAATCATTTCTCCTCCTGAAGATCATTAATTTTTCAAACAGTATCTCGACATTATTTGTTTTTAATATTACAAATTTGATTTCACTTTTCATTCCTCGTTATGGTATACCCGTATTTTGAGCTACTACCACTTGCTTTCATAATTAATCCATCTCTAATACCTATCAGCCAAGACTTTAATTTACATATTCTATCTTTTTCATAAAACAAAATTCGGATTAACTCTTTTAGTTCTTTTGATATTGCAATATAAAAAGGAAACAACTTTGGATGTTTCTTTGATAGCCATATTGTATTTCTAGCTATATAATAACGCCGTAATGAAGATTCATTATAAACTACTATATTTTCAAATAAAAACTTTTTATTGCACCCATGTCCTACTTCATGCAATAAACCGTTGTAGTTAATACGTAAAATTTTAAATTTTTTTTCCCGTAGCTGATAGCAGATATCAAAGTCCACACAATCTATAAAAAAGTCATCATCATATCCAGCAACATTATTATATGCAAAAACGTTCGTTAACGAACCAGATGTAATACAATAAGGAACTTCCTCATATTCACTCAAATCTATTTTTTCGGATTTAAAATTACGATCCTCTATAAGACAAGTTAGCATCCCAACGCTTTTTATATTTAAATAACTCTTATAGGTTTTTATTAGGTTTTCTCTTACAATTGAATCCTGGTCTAACGTTAAAATCCAATCATAAGAATTTCTTTCCCCATATTGCATTATTTCTTTTAACGCACTTGCTATTCCAAGATTGTCAGTGCTTCTAATAATAGTAACAGTTGAATATAGTTCAACCAACTCGCTGATCTTTTGAAAATTTGAAGAAGCGTTATCAAAAATCAAAATACTTTGAACCTGATTAATTACTGCCTCAATATTTTCTTTTAGGCGAATAATATCTGGATTATATGTAACAATACCTGCTAAAATTTTCATAATTTTATCCTAACCCTCTCTGGCTCAGCCTCCGGTGTACTATTAATATTAAACTGCACGATTTCTGAAGCTTTCTTATTACCATCTCTGATGCCTTTAATAATGGCGTTAAAAATTTTTTCTTTTTCTTTTCCCCGCAAAAGACTCGCAAATGAAAAACATATCATAAATCCAAAGTACGTTTTACAATGGTAATTATCGTAGCCAATGCCACCATTGTTTTTATATTTTCTATTTAAATAAATAATATTTCTATTTGTGTAATACACCCGACGCGGATCTACTGTCTTTATGTATGAGAATTTTTGTATATTAGTGTTATGAAGTAGTTCACCTAACTTAACAAAAAAATTAATCCAAAAGTCTGACTTTGTCTGAATTTTCCCAAACTCTTGATTTAACAAAACTTTGTTAACCCGAATAATTTTATATCCATAAAGTCTTAATCTCTTGCAGAAATCATTATCAACCAAATCAATAAAAAGCCAATCATCAAACCTAGCAACTTTTTTCCAAACTTCTACACTTGTCATACTACCCGATGTTATACACATCTCCTGTTCATCCAACTCATCTTCAAATTCATATCGCATATATCTACGACGACTGTCGATAACGAATGGACATATCATTCCAACATTCTCATCGTTCATGAACTTTTCAAAGCTTCTAACCATATTTTTATCAATAATGGAGTCCTGATCCAAAGAAAGTACCCAATTATATCCTTGGTTATCTGCATATTCCATAATCTTATTTAATGCTGTAGCGATCCCGTCATTGCTTTGATTATTTATCAACACTACATTAGGTATCTTATCAACTAGTATTTTAATCTCTTCAAAATTTCTTGAGGCATTGTCAAAAATAACCACTTTATTTACTTGTTCAAGAACTTGTTTAATATTTTCTTTAAATCTATTGATATCTGGATTGTACGAAACAATTCCAGCCAGAACTTTATTCATTCTACACGCTCCTTACCCGTACACTTCTCAACTAATCAAGCCTTTAACCAGATTTGCTAGTTCAGCATTAAACTTTGCATTATTACTACTCATTCCAGTAGGCATTACTTCTACAATTTCATTGTAGTTTTTAATTATATCTCCAAGTTTTTCAATATCCTCAACTACAATAATATTACCTTGGCATTCTGCTACCGCTTTAGAAAATTCAACTTGGTGGTTATTAACATGCTCGTCAAATTGTTTCTGACGTGGAACAACTACAGGAATCTTCCCTACTTGCAGTGGCATAACAAAGCTTGATGGTCCACCATGTGTAACCACAATTCTTGCATTTGCAACATTTTGAACCATCTCACTATAAGGAAACAATTTATTCCATTTACAATATTTCGGCTCATAAGTACTGTAACCAGTCTGCACTATGACTTCATCAGAAATAATATCTTTTTCTTTTAATTCATCTATATATTTTATTATCCTGTTGAACGACTGTTCATGTGTTCCTACTGTTACAAATATCATACAACTCACTCCTCTCAAAACGACTTACTTCAGTTATCGAAGCAAAATGTCTTGTGGTATTTTTTAATACTACATAAAATCAGAAAATACTTCCCAAATTAATAGCTTTAGGATAGACTTTTTTCTGCTCTTCCCATTGTACAATGAACTTATCCGTAATCGGATAAACCATCTTACCTGTAATCGTTGGTTTATCAATTCTGTCAAACACCTCTATATAGATGAGTTTGATCCCCATCAATTTCCCAATATAAAAAAACGGAACTGCGACTGCCGCTCCTGAAGAAATAATCAAATCTGGCTTTTCTTTTATTAAAACTTTCCAAGCAACAAATACGTTTCTAATTAAGTTCTTAACGTTTCTATTTGTAGGAAAATAGCAAGGATACATCTTCTCACCATTCAAAATACTACGAGCATCCTCTTTATCAAAAGTAACCCAAACTCGCTCTTTATCCTGCCAAAATGGCTTCAGCATATATAGATGTGTGAGATGACCACCACTTGATCCAACAAGACATACTTTAGTTTTTTTTATATTTTCTTTTGATTTTCTTATATTCATGCGTATTCTATTCTCCTGACCATTCTCAAAATAAAATTCAATATATTTCAAAAATATTATTTCATTACTAAATTCTGCTATTCTTTCTTCATTCATAAAATTAAGATTCGCCTTTGCTTTACCTTTTTGAGAATCTACTTTACCATCTGACTTCTCGATCCTAATAAAAGTCCTACAATTATTTTTATCCCATCATTTTTTCTTCTTAATTCATGTTGGAGAATAATACATACCAAACTTCGTCTTTTTGTATAGACAAATAAATTCACACTTTATTTATTAGTTTAAATATATCTTAATATTTAAACTCCTCTAAATTCCTCCCTAGCTAGCATGTTCATCCCCTAAAAACACCCCAAACGTCCTAAATATTAACCCCAAATCAATTAAAGTATTTCTTTCTTCAACATACCTAACATCTAGCTTCATCCAATCTTCAAAGGCAATATCACTTCGTCCTGACACTTGCCAATAGCAAGTTAATCCTGGCTTAACACTTAACCTTTTCATCATCCACTCTTCAAATTCAGCAACTTCTTTAGGAAGTGATGGTCTCGGTCCTACCAAGCTCATTTCTCCCTTTAAAACATTAATCAATTGTGGAAGTTCATCTATGCTTGTCTTTCTTATAAACTTACCAACTTTCGTTACCCTTGGATCTTCTTTTATTTTAAACATTGGCCCGCACATTTCATTCTTATCACATAACTTTTCCTTTAACTCTTCAGCATTTGCTACCATAGATCTAAACTTATGCATTTTAAATTTTTTTCCATCCTTCCCAACTCTTTCTTGAGAAAAAACAGGACTTCCTTTAGATTCAAGTCTAATTAAAATAGCCACAAGCAAGAATATCGGACTCAACACTATAAGTCCAAGCGATGAACAAACTAAATCAATAATTCTCTTTAAAAAATAATAGCCTATTCTAATATCTTCTACTTCTATTTCTTCTTTAAACAAAACTTCTTCCCTATTAAATCCCAATTGTTGCATTTTTATCCCCCTTTTCATAAAAATACTAAATCATTTTAATTTATAGTATTCAGAATAAAAACCGAATAAAATATTTATTTTATATAACATCCAACATTATCTCCTGTTAAATATAACATAAAAAATTCGACTTTCATAAACTATATAGGTCGGTTGCACTATTAACTCACCATATATAAAGTGCCCAATTAAAATATATGGATCATCGTTCCCCTAATATCAACATGATATATGTTGAAAATGTGATATAGTATATTTTTTAATAATTTACATAAATTATATCATACAATTTATACTTTGTTAACCTCTAACCTGACATTAAGCAAAATAACAATGTTACATAATCAGACTCAATACAACATTTCCATCACTTAAAAAATGAAAATATTGATTTTTTCCCCTTAATTTTTTCCCCAAAAAACTCTATTTTTTCATTTTTTAGAACTTTTTTCGAGCTATCTTCAAATATTGCTATATTCATATCTTTATTTAGCAAAACCACTGCATCTTTTAGTCCTGTATTTCTAATTTTAACGTTATGTGCATCTGATCCTATAAAATTATATATATGACTCTTCAAAAATAAGTCAGCCGTCTTTCTAATAGTTTCTCCAAATTTCCCCTCTATACTGCCTGCATTCACTTGAAATAAATATCCTTGATTAATAAAGTCATTAATCAGTGTTGGTTTTTCTTTAAAGGGCTTATATCTTTCTGGATGAGCTATTATAGGTATAATATTTCTAACTTGAAGTTCATAAAGAATATCGAATATATTTTTATCAAACTTTTCCATTGGAAATTCAATAAGCATATATCTCGAATCATTTAATGTGCCAATATTCCCTACCATATAATCTTCTATTATTTTCTCAGTAAAATAAACTTCTTGTCCACTATATATCTTCACATCTATTTTTTCATTTTCTAAAATACCATTGATTTCTTTCACATGATTCTTAACTTCGTCAATTGTAGCTTCTCCATATTCAAGAAAATAATGAGGTGTAGCTATAATTTCTTTAGTGCCTTCTTTTTCTGCATTCCTAAGCATCTCCAAAGTCATTTCCATATTTTTAGATCCATCATCAATTCCCGGTATTATATGTGAATGAATATCTACCATAAATGAACCTCCTTTTTAGTAAGTAGTTTTATTTACTGCCAACTACCTACTGCCCACTACTTAACTTTTTTCTCATCATTACTTCCATAATAATAGTAGTACTTACCTCTAGTATTTTCAACTGCATGTAAAACTGTCCCTATTATATTAGAACCTACTTTAGTCAAAAGATTTTTAGCTTCAATAACTGCTTCTCTACTAGTTCTCTGAGCTCTTATAACAAGTATAGTTCCATCTGCTTTTGTAGAAAGTATCTGAGCATCTGTAACTGCTTGAAGTGGTGCACTATCTAAAATAACTATATCGTATTTTTCTCTTAACTTTTCTATAAGATTAGTCATAGCACTTGACGATAACATTTCTGATGGATTGGGTGGAATTTTACCTGATGTTAATATATCAAGGTTTTCATTACGTTTTTGTATTACTTCTTCCAACTTCTCTTTTCCTATAAGCACTTCTGAAAGACCAGCTAAATTAGATAGTTTAAAATTCTTATGTACTGAAGGCTTTCTTAAGTCACAATCCACTATTATAACTTTTTTTTCATTTTGAGCAAAAGATAAAGCAAGATTTCCTGACACTGTAGATTTCCCTTCTGCTGCTTCTGCACTTGTAACTACTATTATCTTTATTTCCTTATCAAAAGATGAATATTGTATATTTGTTCTTAAAGTTCTATATGCTTCTGATACTATTGATTTTGGTTTTTTTTCAACTACAAAACCTTTGAATTGTTGTTCTAATACTGCTTTATCTAACTTTTTTGTTTTAAACATATATGATCCCCCTTAATCCAAATCATCAGGAATTGCACCAATAACAGGTATTCCCAATATTTGTTCTAATTGCTCTTTTGTTTTAAATGTATTATCCATAAATTCAATTAAAAATGCAAACCCAACACTAATCATAATTCCAAGTAAAAATGCAATAGCTATATTCATCTTTTTATTAGGACTAACCGGATTTTCTGGTAACTTTACACTTTCTATTATTTTAACATTCCCATTTGGTATAAGATCCGTAGACGTTCTTATAAATTGACTCGTAACTGCATCAACCAAATCCTTAGACAACACTTTATCTGTACTTATATATTTTATTTCTAAAATTTGAGTATTGGGACTTGGTGTTACTGTTAAGCTTCCAAGAACTTCCTCTGATGTTACATTTAAATTAGCTTTCCCAATAGCTTTTTCAACTAAATCATTAGTTGTTATTACTCCTGCATATGTTTTTAATAGTTGTTGATACATTTGAATATCACTATTATTATAATTTTGATCTTTAGTATTTTCTTTTCCTATAAATACCTTTGTACTTGCTTCATACTTAGGTGCAATTATAAAAAAGCTAATAATTGTTGCTGTTAAAGTTGCAAGTAATGTTATTGAAACTATCATTTTCCATCTTTTTAATAAGATCTCCAATATATCTTCAATCTTTATAATTTCTTCATTTCTTATAATTTCTTCATTCATCTCTTAATCTCTCCACAACCAATATTTTTTTACATTTTAATTTTCCAAAACTATACATTCTCCAAAAGTTTTTTTAATACAAAAAATTACAATTGCAAATCATATAATTACACATAATGTCCATCCATTAATTCCCTTTAACATAGCAGTCCCCCTAAATCATTAATTCATTTGCGAATTGTAAATTACTCAATTACCGATATTATAACATAAAATCACTTTTTTAGATACTTTGAATTGATATATAATTATAAAAAATCATTCTATAATACCATAAATTTATATTTTCTACCTTCAAATACCATCAATTGTAAAATAAACACATAATATGGAATCAGTTTCAATTATGACTCATACTTACTTGTTATTTTCTTGAATTGGTGAGACTTGGCGACGAAGTATGACGCAAAATAGACCAGCATACTGACTTGTTATTTTCTTGAATATTCCTAAACATCCCCAAAGGACCAAACCTTCACAACACTTTCTCCTTTGCCTAAAGGCCTTCCTTCATCACCATCATGAAAACAACAAATCATATCATCTTCCACATCTTCAGCACCGCTATTAAAACAATCACTCACACCATCTTCAATATCTTCATCAATAGTCTCTATATTTACTTCTTTTTTCTTACGTTTATTTGATTTCTTATTTTTTTTAGCTTCTAACAGTATTGGAATTTCATTCTGTGAATCATTCAAATTACCACAACTCACATTATTATCACTCATCTTATAATCGTTTTTATTGATATTTTTATGAATAATTTTCAAACTTCCTATTTCATTCTCGTTAACATTTTCTTCTTTGCCTTCACTTGTTGCGCTTTCTGTCATTTCATCTTCACTAACAGCTACTTCAAGAAATACATCATCTCGATTATCAACTGCTTCCTCTATTGAATTTTCTTTTACTTCAACTTCAATTTCATTATTTTTTATATTTCCCTCTTTATCATCAGGCTTATTTTTTTCTTTTACCTTGATATTTTGATGCTTCGCAAAATTCTTTACCCTATAAACATTATTTCCAGTAAGCTCAATCATTTCTAATTCCATTAACACATCTAATGCTAATTTAACTTGATAAGCCCCTCTATTAAATTCTATCGCTAAAGTTTCCACTGTATATGGAATATTTTTTGACATATATAAATTGCCTTCTAAATTAACCTTTCCAGCTAAGACTACAAATCTATTCCAAACATAATGAATAAGATCCTCTTTCTGGCTTCATATCTATTATTTTTGATTTCGTATCGTCATACATATCAATTCTAAATTTTACAAATTTTCTTTCTCTCATTTTTATCAATCTCCTTCATATTTATATAGTAACAAGTCAATCCAGCAAAAAACTTACAGATGTTGGGAAAGTTCCGTATTGTAGCATAGCTACTCTTTTTATACGTGCATAGCTGCTCTTTTTTTATGTGAAAAGTTCTTAATTGCAGCAAGCTGCTCTTTTTTTATGTGTATATTTAATATATATGCATTTCTTAATAATATTTCAGTAAATTTAATAAAATTTTTTCTATTAAAATACTACATTTTTTTCATATTAATTAAATTTTAAGGGAGGTTGATTTACTTGCTATCATATATAAGTTACTTCTAATTGATTTATTTTTATATTACTTACCTTATACCAATTTGATAACATAAAATTAATAGATACATAAAAAAGAACGCTTAGTAAAATATTTTACCAGCGTTCTACTTAAACTTCATAATATTTTGACCACCATAACAGATTACATGGATAACCACTACCTTAGCCTAACCTAACAATAAGCTTCAACTATCAGTTTTTCCTTCTCTCCTAAAGTTACAACGGTTTCCTCTAACGTTCCTATTTGTCCACTAAGCTTTCTAAAATCAAATATCAAAAGATATCCTTCATCTAATCCATACTGCTCTAGGTATTCTCCTAGTTGAATTAAACCTTTTTTATGATAAACCTCTCCATTCCATCTTTTTAGTTCCAATATATACATTTTCTTATTATACGTTATAACTATATCAAAACGTCTTTCTTCTCCACCCTGTACTTCTTTAAATGCGAAGCCTTTTCCATTTATTATCGGACTTATAAAAGCTAAAAATAATAGTCTTCCATCTGCTTCTAAGAAAGCCTCTCTCTTTTTAGAATACTCTTGTTTCATAAATTCAGAGAACTTTGTTAGAATCTTTCTTATATCTAAATTCTCATCTTCTTTTATAAAATTTGACTTGTAGTTATACTCAGACATAATTGATTTTTTATCTTTTCTTATAACTTTCATCATCATATGATTATAAATCAATTGCTCATAAATTTTATTATTTATCTTACAATTTCCATCATACTCCTTTAAAATACCATATATACTTCCAATATTTACTATGGCATCTGTCTTTATATAATTTATGCTTTCATTATCTAAAACTATTTTTTTTACAAAATCATATAGTTCCTCATTATTCTCTATATTCTTAATCAAGCTATCAAAATTAGTATTACTATCTCTTAAGATTTCCTTTACCGCTAAGTCCATATAATCCTTTTCCCATACTAATCTATCGTCCTGCATTATCTTTTCATCTATTATTTTACATAGTTTACTTACTAAAAAAGGATACCCCGATGTATAAAAATAAAGTCTTTCCGAAAAATATTCCTTATCTAATATCACTTCTTTATTTTCCACATAATCATCAAGCATTGTAATTATTTCTTCTTTTGAAAAACTCATATCCACATCAAAGTCCGAAGCTATATTCCATGGACTATTATATTTTTGCTCTTCCTCTGGTCTTATCATCAATTTTAAAGTTTTAACATCATGAACTCCTGCAAGTATTACGCTATGAAATGTGTAATCGTTGCCTTCATTTCTAAGTAAATATTTATTCCTAAGCATTCCCAAAAAACTTAGAAATAATTGATTATTGCTACTTTTATCAACTTCATCTATCATCAATACTACTTTTTTATTTATTTTTTTCACAAGTTTTGTTATAAAATAAGATAAATCATCTAAAGTTTCTATTTCTTCTTTGTTTGAACCAATAAATTTTGCCAATTCAATATTTTCAAATTCAATTGTACGTTCTAATATTTTTATAAATCCTTTACTAAATCTATTTTCATTTTCAAAAATTAAATCTCCTATTCCTTCAAAACTTATTTTTATTGGTAGGTAATCTTCTGTTTCTTTTAATTTATTGTTTAGTAAAAATAGAGTTGTCGTTTTCCCATACTGCCTTGGTCTATTTATTATAAAATATTTTCTTTTATCTATAAGCTTTATAGTTTTTTTCAGTTTATCAGATGTATCTACCATATAATGCATTTCCGGAATACAAGTTCCCGTTATATTAAATTCTTTTTCCAAAATTCATCACCATCCTCTTTTGTTATTTTATCACATATTAATATGATTTAAGCATATGGAACACCAATTAACCTAACAATAAACTCCAACTATCATTTTTTCCTTATTCCCTATAGCCACAACTGCTTCTTCTACCTTTCCTACTTCTCCCTTAAGCAGAGAGCCAAAAGCTTGCCTTTTGTGCGAATCGCTTACTCCTACGACGTTAGGAGTAGGAGTTTCCTTAACATTTCTAAAATCAAATATCAAAAGATATCCTTCATCTAATCCATACTGTTCTAGGTATTCTCCTAATTGAATTAAACCTTTTTTATGATACGCTTCTCCATTCCATTTTTTTAACTCCAATATATACATTTTCTTATTATAAGTTACAACTATATCAAAACGTCTTTCTTCTCCACCCTGTACTTCTTTAAATGCAAAACCTGTTCCATTTATTATTGGACTTATAAAAGCTAAAAATAATAGCCTTCCATCGGCTTCTAAAAAGGCTTCTCTCTTAAGCAGAGAACCAAAATCTTTGATTTTGTGTGAATCGCTTACTCCACCGATGTAAAGAGGCGGAGTTTCATTACAATATTCATGCTTCATAAATTCCGAAAATTTTACGAGAATCTTTCTTATATCTAAGTTTCCATCTTCACTTAGAAATTTTGATTTTTCATTATATGAACTTACTTTCGTAGAGGTTTCTATTATTGAACTCATATAGTCATATATGATAAGTTCATAAATTCTATTATTTATTTTTAAACTCATGTTTTCATTTTTGAATACACCATACAGCATACCTAAATTTATAATTGGGTTATTAATATTATAAGTAACTTTATTTCCATCTATAATTAAACCTTTTATCATTTCTTTTAATTCTTTATTATTCTCTATATTCTTAATCAAGCTATCAAAATTAGTATTACTATCTCTTAATATTTCCTTTACAGCTAAGTCCATATAATCTTTTTCCCATACTAATCTATCTTCTTGCATTATCTTCTCATCTATTATTTTACATAGTTTACTTACTAAAAAAGGATACCCCGATGTATAAAAATAAAGCCTTTCCGAAAAATATTTTTTATCTAATATCACTTCTTTATTTTTCACATAATCATCAAACATTGTCATTATTTCTTCTTTTGAAAAACTCATATCTACATCAAAGTCAGAAGCTATATTCCATGGGCTATTATATTTTTGTTCTTCCTCTGGTCTTCTCATTAATTTTAAAGTTTTAACATCATGAACTCCTGCAAGTATTACACTATGAAATGTGTAATCTTTACCTTCATTTCTAAGTAAATACTTATTCCTAAGCATTCCTAAAAAGCTTAGAAATAATTGATTATTACTACTTTTGTCAACTTCATCTATCATCAATACTACTTTTTTATTTATTTTTTTCACAAGCTTTGTTATAAAATAAGATAAATCATCTAAAGTTTCTATTCCTTCTTTATTAGAACCAATAAATTTTGCCAATTCAATATTTTCAAATTCAATTGTGCGTTCTAATATTTTTATAAAGCCGTTACTAAATCTATTTTCATTTTCAAAAAGTAAATCTCCTATTCCTTCAAAACTTATTTTTATTGGTAGGTAGTCTTCTGTTTCTTTTAATTTATTATTTAATAAAAATAGAGTTGTAGTTTTACCATACTGTCTTGGTCTATTTATTATAAAATATTCTTCATCTTCAATCAGTTTAATTATTTTATTTATCTTATCTGAAGTGTCTACCACATAATGCTTATTAGGTATACAAGTTCCAGTTATATTAAATCTTTTTGCCATAAAATTATCACCATCCTCTGTTGTTATTTTATCACATATTAACGCCATTTAAACATATGGAACACAAGATATTCTACATCTCCATATTTATAAGTATAAAATAAGCAGTAAGATCCACAAAGTTTCTTACTGCCTAATTTGTCACTGTACCATTTCACATTCGCAACGATGTAATTTGATTCTTTAACTTACCTTTGGTATTTTGTTAACTTCAATTTCTATACCAGTTTTCAATATTTCTTCCACTAGTCCAATTGGTTCTTCATAATCCGCTACTGTAAATGCAATAGGTTCCAAATCCACCTTATACTCAAGAGTTTGCATAAATAGAAATTTAAAAGCATCAACTCCCTCCATACCTACAAAGTAATCTGAGAAAATAGCTAAGTCTATATCACTATCTTTGTCATAAGTACCTTTTGCATAAGAACCAAATAATATTGCTTTCTTAATTGGAATTTGTTCACTTATCTTTTGAACATAATTTTCTGCTAATTCTTGTACTGACTTAGAGACTTTATCCATACAAATACCTCCTCTGCTCTATCTAATACATTCTTTGCTTTATCCTTAGATATAGATTAATAATCACATCATATTATATCCACTTTTTATAAGAACTTCATCATATATTTTCAACTCGGTTATTTTTTATGTTAGCTTAACTAAACTTTTAAATAAACAAAAAAATTAAGCAGTAAAATCCACAAGTTTCGTACTGCTTATTTGGTTACTCACAAGCTCTAATTCCAACTTATGATTTAATATCCAAACTAGAAATAAAGGGTACTCTTTTGTGCAGTGTTGCATCAGAGGATTTAACTGTAGATATTTCTTCAGTAGAAGTTGTTCCATTTAAGCATGTCCCAATCTTGTATTGGGAGCATGCTTAAATGGTGCAACTTCTACTGTTAGAAATTCACAGTTAAATCCTCAGCAACCGAAACAACAGAGTACCCTTTATTTCGGCGGATCATCCACATAAGTGCGAATTACCCAAATAAAGTTCTATCACTTAGAGCTTCTGCCCCATTAGCTTGTTCAAAAAGCCCAAGAAGTTTATTATTATCTAACTTTTCTTTTTCCCCATCCTTAATATCAGCCAAAATTTGCCCTCTATGCATCATAAAAAGTCTATTTCCATTTTCAAGAGCATGTTTAAGATTATGCGTAACCATAAGTGTTGTTATTCCACTATCTTTAACAATATTCCTCGTTATGTCCATTATCTTTTCTGAAGTCTTCGGATCTAAGGCTGCAGTATGTTCATCTAACAATAACAATTTAGGTCTTGACATTACTGCCATAAGTAATGTCAGCGCTTGTCTTTGTCCTCCAGATAAAAGTAATACCTTATTATAGATCTTATCTTCTAAACCTAAATCAAGTTCACTTACCATTTCTTTATAATAATCTATTCTCTTTTTGTTTATTCCAAATCCAAGTCCAAAAGTTTTTCCTTTATTATCAGCAAGAGCTATATTCTCCAAAATGGTCATATTTGGTGCAACACCCATAGATGGATTTTGAAATACTCTCCCTATAGATTTAGACCTAACGTGCTCTGGCTTATTAATAACTTCACTTCCATCTAATAGTATAGATCCTGAATCTGCTTCTATTGTTCCAGATATCATATTTAATAATGTTGATTTTCCTGCCCCATTTGAACCAATAATGCTTATAAAATCACCTTGTTCAACATCTAAATACAATTTATCAAAAACTCTATTTTCATTGATGGTGTTAGGATTAAATACTTTGGATAGTTGTTTTACTTTTAGCATCGCCCTGTACACCACCTTCCACAATCTTTTTCTTTTTGAATTTAAAAATTCCATTGTTAGAACATAGTGCCACTACTACAATTACTGCTGTCATTAACTTCAAATCATTAGGCGTTAATCCTATTACTCCCCCATATTTCAATACAAGAGCAATTGCTCCTTTATAAATGATTGCTCCTAATATTGATAATGTAGTTGCTTTTATAAAAGAAACTCTTTCAAATAATGAACTTCCAATAATTACTGCCGCAAGCCCCATTACAACAGTACCTGTTCCCATTCCAACATCACTAAACCCTTGATATTGTGCTGTTAATGCTCCTGCAATAGCAGCTAGTGCATTACTTATTACAAGTCCTAATATTTTAACTAAATCCTTGTTAACTCCAATTGAAGATACAACTTGTTCATTATCCCCTACTGCTCTAAGTAAAAATCCTGATTTTGTTTTCATATATAAATCAAGTAATATTTTTACTAAAACAAGGGTTCCTATAATAATAGCCATCTTTGGTATTCCTGAATTAAATAAATGTTTTACATTAAGCAGAGGAACATTTGCTTTCCCCATTATTCTTAGATTTATTGAATATAATCCTATCATAACAAGTATTCCAGCCATTAAATTATCAATCTTAAACTTAACATGTAAAATACCTGTTATTGCCCCAGCTATTGCACCTCCAATAGCTGCTGCAACAATACTACTCCATGGATTGACACCGTGTACTATTAAAGTTGCTGAAATAGCAGCTCCCATAGGAAAGGTACCATCCACAGACATATCTGGAAAATCTAAAATTTTATAAGTTATATATACTGCAATTGCAACAAGTGAGAATAGTAGTCCTTGTTCTAAAATATTCATTAAAACATCCACTATTCAACGCCTCCAGTCACCTTTTTAGCCTTTGATTCTATATCTTGTGGAATTGTTATATTTAACTTTTTAGCAACATCTGTGTTAATAGTAAATGACATTTCACTTAATGTACTTATTTCGACTTCTGAAGGCTTCTTTCCACCTAATACTTCTGCTGCTTTTAATCCTGCTTCTTTTCCTAATTTGTAATAATCTATACCAATTGATGCAAGTCCACCTTTAGTTACTACAGCTTCTTCTGCACCTATTATTGGAATATTTTTTTCTACGCAAAGTTTCCCTACTAATGGATATCCTGAAGCTACTGTATTATCTGTTGGTGTATATAATACATCTATTTGGCCTAATGCACTTGATAAATTTTGATTTATTTCATTCACATTAGTAACACCAATTTCTTTAACTGCTAGTCCTTGTTTTTGAGCTGCAGTCTTAAGTTCATCAACTTGGATTACTGAATTTGTTTCCGAAGTATTATATATTACACCTATAGTTTTAGCATTTGGAATTAATTTTTTTAATAATTCTATTTGCTTATCTACAGGAACCTTATCTGACGTACCAGTAACATTAGTACCCGAACTCTTCCAATCCTTTGCAACTTCAGCTTTTACAGGATCTGTCACTGCAGTAATTACTATTGGAATATCTTTAGTAGCATTATATGCTGCTTGAGCTGATGGTGTAGCAATTGCGAATATTAAATCTTTTTTAGAATCTGCAAATTGCTTAGCTATTGTTTGTGCATTAGTCATATCACCTTGAGCATTTTGTTGCTCAATTTTAATATTTTTCCCATCTTCATATCCCTTTTCTTTTAACCCGTCAACAAAACCTTTATTCGATGCATCTAAGGCATCATGTTGTACTATTTGTATTACCCCAATTTTTTTTACTTCTGGTGATGCTGTTGTTCCTTTATTAGTATCCGTTGCACTTTTTCCACATCCTGCAAGAATTCCTCCAACTAAAACTGTACATAACAACATAGCTAACTTTCTTTTTCCTACCATAATTCCATCCTCCTATTATCTTTTTACTACCAATTTCCTACTATACTACTACATCTTCCTGAAAAACGAATAAACATTTTCATAAATATATATAGATATTTATGATAAATATTCAAACAAATTGATAATAATTTATAAATCTTTTAAGTTATAATATCATAATTTAAAATAGTTGTAAAGTTCACGCAGT
>Ga0302173_10000140_pt1 | contig 37476 bp, 57 predicted proteins | sample I_Fen_N3_1_FD_198785 | JGI IMG/M metagenome (GOLD analysis project Ga0302173, IMG submission 198785) | Peat permafrost microbial communities from Stordalen Mire near Abisko, Sweden - I_Fen_N3_1 | ecosystem: Environmental > Terrestrial > Soil > Wetlands > Permafrost | place: Sweden: Abisko... | reverse complement strand
TTTTTTAATATTTCTGATTCTACTCCACTTTTAGCTAATTTGCTTTCTAATACCTTTGCGATTAATGTTAATATTGTTTTTATCATTTTACATTCCACCTTTTTTTAATTTTTATATAAGAAAAGAGCAGCAATGACTACTCCTTAATTTCTTTCTTTTCTCCATCTTTTAATTGTGCTAGAGCATCTTTTAACTTATTTGGAACTGGAACTCCTAAACTTATTGCGTTTTCCAATAAACTTAATCCTTCATTTGCTATATAGAAATAGCAAATTAATGTCCTAAATAACCAGGTACCAGTATTTAATAGTCTATCTAATGAAACTGCAACTATAAGAACTACAAATATAACTGCTTTTCTAGCTATGCCCTTAAGACCAATATCACTTGATAATTCTTTATTTACATATCCTCTTAATACTCCTGTTGCATAGTCAAATACCATAAATGTTATTAATACTATTAGGGCAGTATCCCAGATACCAAATAACCATGTAAATAATGTACCTGCTATTGCAATTATTGTCTTAAAATATTTTAATATATTTTCCATTTCGCCTGCCTTCTTTCTATTTTTTTATAAAAATGAACATAAAAAAAAGACTCCTGAAAGCCCTTATTTATGCTCATATTTTTTATTTAGTTTCTGCGCCATATTTTCCCTTTATAAAACTTATGTGTAACCCTGTGTTTATAAGGCTTTACGCATAATTACAAATATTATTGCGTATTGTTTTATGAAGTATTATTATACATATTCCCTCCTATTTTTTGATTTATCCCCACATTATGTTAAAATACATATGAAAGGGGGTGCTTAAATGCCTAATGTTTCTTCAAAATTTACTCATCTATCTTCTGTAGAAGCTTTTTTAAAAGATCAAGCAGATGCTGGCGATTCATATCACAATGGTATTATGTTATTAACTAATTTTGGTATCATATATGGAAAATTTAGTGATACAGATCCTAATGATAACCATAATGTTTCTAATTTAATTCTAAATATACGTGATAAAGCATTAAAAAATGAAAAAAATACTGAAATTTCACTTATTGGTGATGGTTCTTCTATTGTTCTTGAAGATGCAGTTATAAAATACTCAAATAATATAATAATTAATATGAGCGAAATAATTGTTTTCTGTGATCAAATAGTAGGATATTATCCGGTAGACTTGTCAAAACTCTCTGAGCAACTTCACTAGGAATAGTTGCCCCATGAATACTTAAAACTAAAAATTGCTCTTGAGCCTTTGGTTCTTGAGCAGTTTTCTTTTTATTCTTTTTCATAAATATCACTCCTAAATTTTATTTATTTAGTACGTCCATTATTCCCTTTGCTTATTTTACTCAAAAGTGGCTATTTATCTATGTTTATAAGCACTTTTTAGCATTAACAAATAGTATTGCGCATTAATTTTTCTTTGTAAATCTATCCATTATAAATTCTTTATGTTTATCTAATTTCCCAAGTTTACATTGAAGATTGTATCCTTCAAGCTCCCACAACTTATTTTTTATCTTTTCTTCGCAAAGTTTTAAACCAATTTCTTCATCATAGTTCTTAGGATCTACACATGCACTATGTTCAACTATGGTAAATCCATTAGGCAATTGAATCGCTACTACTGTGCATTTATCCCAATAGACTGATACTTGCTTATCTGATTCCTCATATAGCTTATTAATTTGTTCTTGATTTACTGTGTTCTTTTTACTTTCCATTAATATTCCTCCTAAAGTTGGGTATAAAAATAGACACTGTGAAGTGCCTTCTTTATACCTTATTATTTTTTATTCTTCCTATAATCTTCTAAGAGCTTCTCTTCTTCAATAAATTCTTTCATTTTTACAGTTACCCAGGTAGAAATTTTGATTCCTTTTTTCCCTGCATACTTGCAGAAATCTTCAAGAACTTCTTCGTCTATACTCATATTTTGCCTTACTGTTGCCATAAAAAAATCATCCCCTTGGAATGATTATATAACAACATTATCCATTTTGTCATTTGATTATACATTAGTGTGTATTAATACATACTTCTACACACTATTTTCCTATGACGTAGAAACACTTGCTTTTAAATTAATAACAATACTACCATCTTCAATGTATTTTGTTATACTCACGCATTCCAAATTGGTAAAAATTCCATAAGTTTCTCCACTTGCATTTACTACTTGTAATTTAGTTAAATTTTCTGTGGTAAATAAACTTTCTATTTCTGCAACTTCTTTATTTTCTATCTCTATTCTCAGTGCTCCAACACCAATACTTTTTATTTCTAGTGTTTGCTCATTTGCTAATATTATTTTTTCCATTTATATCACCTTTCCTTTCTTAAATTAAATAGCTTGCATTTATAGGGAATTTCAGCCCTGTTACAGCAGGAATAGCTAAAGATATTGCCCCGTTGCCGATAACAATCGGAATATTTCCGCCATCATTATTTGCAATAGTCGTACATGGTACTACCAGTCTTATATATCCCTTTTTAGGGGTAAAATATGTTGAATTCGCAATAATTTGAGTGCCAGTAGAATTCGCAATAATCTTGCAAAAGCCATTAAGGGTTACTCTTCCATTCACTACTTCTACAGTTATATTGTCGTTTTCAGCATCAGCATAAGCAAAATAGTTACCATTATATCCCACCGTATAGGTTTTAGGAGTTAACGCATCTGCAATAACTTTCGCATCAATTATATATCCATTTTCTGTTACGGCTAAACTTTGAACTATTTGTGATTTGTTCACTTTACCACTATTCAATTCATTTATAGCACCTGTCACAGTTTTTGAAGTGGTTGTTCTTGTAGCGTCGTTCGTCAATTCTGACAATTGCGTAGTATGTCCAGCAACTACAAGATCAGATTTATCTAACCTGGCATCTAAATTCACCTCGCCATTTCTAGCATTTTGGACTTCTGTTTTTAGTGCAGTTACATCTGTTGACAATGCTGTTACATCACCAAAACTTTGCATTGCAGTTATATTAGCTTCAGCTCTTACATTCTCAGAATCTATATTTGTTTTAGTTGTAGTTGCAGTTGAATTACTTGCATCTAATGCAGATTTGGTTGCTAAAGCTGTTGTATTTATTGTAGATAAATCATTTTTAGTTGTTGTTGCAGTAGCATTAATTGCATCTAAATTAGTTTTATTAGTTACTGCATCTGCATTTTTAGTTGTCAATGTTGATATATTGCTAATTGCATTTGTATTTTGAGTGGTTAGATTAGTAATTAATGTTGGAGCTTTATTATTTTCTATTTTTAAATTAACTACATTTACTGTAGCACTTGCATTTTCACTTTCTAATGCAGGTAAATTAGTATCTATATATAACTTAATATTTGCCAATGCTTCAATTGCTCCAATAGAGTTTCCTATAGCAAGTATACTATTTTCATATTTTGCAATTGTAACTTGTCCATCATTTATTAAATTTCTTAAATCTGCCAGCACTTGAACATCATCCTTTGAAATTTCCAACACATCATCTGCCAAACTAGCATCTACATTAAAAGTAAATGTATTTGTACTTGTTAGGGTGTTTGTTGTGTATATTTGTATTTCACCACTTACTAGTCCTTGCACAAGTGTAGCCTGTTGTTTTAAAGTTGCAGTTATAACACCATTAGTTACTGCTGTTATAGTACTTTCAATAAGTGTATTGTCTGCTTTTTTTAATATTAAATCTATAGATTGTCCTGTAAGATCTGCTAATACTCCATTCACAAATACTTTTATAGTTACTGTTAAAGTATCTCCACGTTTTATAAGTTTTTCACATTCTACTAAACTATCTATAGTGGTATCTATTGGAATATATAATATCTTTTGCATTTTATCACTCCTTATTATGTTTTTATAGCAATAAAAAAGACCTTAATACATATTTGTACTAAGCTCTTTTTTGTTGCTATAAAATTCTACTTAAAACTATATTAAAGCACCATCTGATCCAACTGTATAACCATCTGGAGTAGTTGTATTTGCAAGCATTTTTCCATCATTCCCCAAATAGTACCATTTGCCAACATCTTTATGCCAGCCTGTAACCATACCATTAAATCCGTCAAAATAATACCAAGAATTATCTAACTGAATCCATTTATAAGCCATTTCTGTATTGGATTTAAGATAATATATCTTACTATCTGCCGTAATCCATTTATTAGATGCCGGGATTCCTTTTTCATAGTACTGATTTATACCTGTATTCCTATCTGTATAAAATCCTGTATATTTTTCTTCTTGTAATTGTTTATATACTTTTGATGATAATTCATTGTTTGATTTTTCAGTAGCATTAACAGGAATTAATGTGACAACAAATAATGTTATACACAACATCATATTAATAATTTTTTTATTCATAAAGTTCCCCACCTTTTTAGTAATGTTTATATACATTATATTACTTTATTTGAGAAAATTAAATATATGAAATTGTGATTTTTTACTAATTATTTTAAGTATTCATTATATTTATCACTTTTTCTTCTAATTTATCGACTAAATCTTGTGTTTCAGTATCCATAACTATAAAGCTCTTTCTTTGATTACTTTTTGATGTTTCTCCACTTTCATCTACTACATCATAACTAAATGCTACTCTTTTCTTACCAGTTGTATCATTTACTATAGCAATTTGTGTTAATAAATTTATCATTAATATTACCTTCCCTCTTTATATTACTTCATTATTTTGCTCTTTTCTAATCTATAGTCTTCTTTTCCAATGGCCTTTGCTTTTATTTCCCAACTAAATTCTGTATTGGGTTCACATTTCAATATACAATGATTAGGATATCTTTCTAAATTCGTAATGGCAGATTTACCATTATATACTTGAGTAAAACAATGGTAACTTATATTAGTATTTACACACTCTAAAAACTTTGGGTCAAATGCAATATATATAATACCTGTTTCCCCACTATTGCCTTCCCCTAAATCACCAAAATAATATTCCGCAGTTTCATAGGCATTTATAAGAATTCTCCCATAATCATTTGTATCAACAGCTCCATGTTTATCGTTACATTCTAATCTTCCGCATGTAAGAGTACCATTTATGGCCGCATCATCTGCTGTCTCAATATATTGTGCGTATATATTTTCAACATTTTTTATATCATATCTTGATGGAGACATTCCCATATCTAAATCACTATTTATATATATCTTTGATAACATAAAATATTGTGAAAGTGGTGTCCCTCCTAGACATATCATATCCTCAGTAGTATTTGCAGACCAATCTGAGTCACCTAGTCTAATTCCACCACTTGGAATAGCCTGTATTAATTTATCCCCATTATTGTTTTCAAATACAAATCCACCCCCAGTTATAGTAAACCCATTAGAATTTAATGTAGTTTTATTATCTGTTATGCCATGAATTAAATTTACTATTGCATCAGGGTGCATTAACATTTCTGCATAAAAACCAGTACCCTTTGAAACCCTGTCGGCTATTTCTCTATCGGTTATTGTTTGATATGATTCAAAGTCAGTGCTCTTTACTCTTTCATCTATTTTACCATCTTGAACAAGAATAGCAGCTGCTCTAGCTTCTGATTCATTTGTTACACTTAATTCTATTTCAGAATCTTTTTTTTCCATTACCACTTTTAAATTGCTAGTTTTTTCATTAGCATCTGCGATATCGTCTTTTAGTTCTGCTTTTGTATCATCAACTTTTTTCTTAGTATTATCGATTTCTTTATTAGCTTTATTAATTGTAGTTGCTATATTAGCTTTTTTATAACCTATTTCAGCGCTTTTAAGTCTACCAGTAATTGCATCTCTAGTAAGCTTGTAAATTCTACCTTTTAAATCAATGTTTAAAGGATTTATGTTAACTTTTATAGTGTCACCAATAGCAACTCTTTTATTTTGTATCTCTGAATAGTCATTCCCTTCAAAGTTAATACAATCTGATAATTCTATAAAATTAAGCGTTAGGTTAAAACTAACTTCATTTACATGATCCACATTATATTTATTCAAGCAAGCCTGTCTTAGTTTTTCATAAGCCTGTTCTTGTGTACAAACTTCATTAGTGTTAGTACAACAGTTATTTTCATCATATTCAGCTTCAACAACTCCAATATCACTAAATTCAATAATTCTTGTGAATGGATTATTGATATCAAAATTACTGGCTTTTACACTCTTCTCAGGAATCAATAACCCATCTGCACCAACTGGAATTAACTCTGTAATTTTATCTATATCTTCTAGTGTTAATTCAGCACCAGTAATATTTTTAGCATAACTTACTGTAATTCCATTATCATTCCCTCTTTTGTCTACAAAATCTAATGTATAATTATCTAGAACTAATTCTCCACCATATCTATTTAATACAGTATTATCCTTATCACCTTTAATTGCATCTAACGCAGAATATCTTACAATTCTAAGATTATTAGTAGATAAATTTGTATCTTTATTACCTACTATAAATTTATGAGGATTTATTGTATTACTCAATATTTGTTGAACTGCTTGTTTTCTTGTTTTATTTTCAATATTAGTATCAAGTACAGCATTATTATCTAACTTTGCAATTCCTATAGATTGTGCGTAGCAAGTTACTACCCCATTTTCTAAGTTTGGTTTTGCTCTTCTTATCACGAAAAGTTGTGGTTCTCTATCATCATAACTTGGAACTTTAATGAAAGTCTCGTCAATTAATTCTTTTGAAATATCTTTGCTATCGTTTGAAATATATTCTAAATTCAATTCATATATAGAATTAATTTCTTCTGTAATGTCACAAGATTTACATTCAGTTAGTACAAATTTATTATGCTTAAAATTTGTTTCATTTTTTCTATATAAATTAATCATGTTAATGTCCTCCAGTATGGAATTATTTCTATACTGGTAACACTACCTGTCCATGATATATTGTTTTCTCCTGGATCAAGATAAGGAAAGTCACCTTCCATATATTCACCTTTATCGTTTAAAATTATTTGCTTTTGCGGTTCAGATAATATTGTTATTTCCCCACCAATATTAGTTATATTGAAACTTCTATTATTAATAGTAAATGTTGTTGCTCCATTCCCTTTAATAGTTATCGTCGGAAAACTTTTACAAGTATTTCTACCATTATAAAGTATTGTAGCTTTATTTAATGGTATAGCTTCATCCCCTTCGACTAGGTATCCAAAAGGTTCACATGTAAAAATAACCGGAAACTTAGATAATTTATTTCTTACAATCTGTTCTAATGGTATCTTATTTCCTATATAAGCTCTATAATATCTATCATTAATATTCCCAAAGCTAACTTTCCCTGCACCACTTAGCCATTGCAAAAGCACATCTGGATTATTACCATCATAATGACAAATACATTGTTTATCTATTAATTCAAATCCATCACTCTGTAAAACTTGGTGTCCACCTGGAATATCAGTCTTGATTATTTTTTCATTTGGTGTAGATATTGGAGGTAATTCACTAACTATTAAATGCATATTATTACTATTAACATTTTTAAATATAAACATATGTAAAGTACCTCCTTAATGAATTTTTCTATAAAATTCTGCTTCTTCCATAATATGCTGAATATCTGAACTTCTATTATTGTAAAATTTATCAATCTTCAATATTAAATCACTATGTGTATTTTCATTTGTAGATATATTGGAATTCAAGCTTGGAACTAGCTGACTATTATAAGCACTCGGACTTACTCCAACGCTAATATCTGTAGATAATCCATTAATTGCAGTAGTAACTAAGTGTTTACTTTTCTCAATACCTTTTGAAAGTCCCTCCATAAAGTCAGGCATCCAACTTTCATAGTCTGTAAGTGGGCCTTGATCTGGTACACTAAAATGTAAAAAGCTTCTTATGTCTTGTGCAATTCCATTTACTGCATCTCCAACCGCACTTGCTGCACTTTTAATACCATCAACTAGTCCTTGTACAAAATCCTTCCCCCAAGTAACAGCTTCTCCAGGCAAATCAGTTATAAATTTTATTGCACTACTAAATCCAGTTGATATATAGCTACCTAAAGTATCTAAAATAGATCCAATACCATTCTTTAGATTAGTAAACATATTGACTCCCAAAGTGTATAATGTACCTGGCAAATTTTGAAAGAAAGATGTAACTCCATTCCATATAGCTATTACTCCTGTGCTTATTCCTTCACAAAGAGATACAATTATATTTTTAAATCCTTCCCATGCTCCTTGCGCAACTGTTGTAATACTAGTCCATAGTCCAGTAAAAAAAGTTGAAAGCGCATTCCAAATAGTTGTTGCAATATTTATAATACTATCCCATTCTAATTTTAAAAATCCTGATATTGCAGTAACTACACCAGTAAATATCAATTTTATTCCATCCCATATCTGCGCAAATGCAGTTTGAAGTGCTGTAAATATACTTTGTGCATCTGTACTTAGCTTAGTAAAATTACCTGTTACTAAATCTATAATTAATAATATTGCACCTAGAAATATTGTTTTTATTGCATCCCATATACCTGTAAAATATAACTTTATGCCATCAAATATAGCTGTTAATCCAGGCGTAATGCTATTAAATATATTAGTAATCCCATTTACGAATGGAGTCACTATTGCCATTACAGCTGAAACTATTCCTTTCCATACTGTTGAGAAAAAATTCTTTATGCCATTCCATACACTTTCTGTTGTTGTTTTTATACTTGTCCATAAGCTATTTATAAAGTTTCTAAATCCATCGCAATTATCATACAGTAGCTTAAATGCTCCTGCAAAAGGATTTACAATAAATAATAATAGTCCTTGCCAGTTACTTTTAACAAAATTTATAGTAGCATTAAAGGCACCAGGTATGGTAACTGTAAAAAATTCTACGAGTCCATCTACTACTACTTTAGTTAATTCTTTTATTCCATTCCATAGATTAATCCAAAATGTTCTAAAACTCTCACAGTTATTCCATAAATATATAAATCCTGCTACTAAAGCAGCTATTATTGCAATAGTAATTCCAATTGGGCCTGTTATAAATGTAAATACACCCGCCAATGCTGTCATGGCTGGGGTTGCTACTACTGTTGCTCCTGTTAATATCCCTATTGCCCCACTAATTACAGTATAGGCTCCAACAACAGCACCTACTCCTGCTACTATACTGCCTATTGCACTTATTAAAGTGCCTATAAGTATAATAGCAGGACCTAGTATGGCAATAATTAATCCTATAACTACTATATTTTGGCGTGTACCTTCACTTAAACTATTAAGATAAGTTGTTACATTCTTTATTTTATCGGTTATTGAAGTTATAATTGGTACCACTGTTTGAACAATTGTATCTCCAAATTCTGCTGCAGCTATTTGTGCTGCGTGTGTAGTTTTTGTAATAACTCCAGTACCATCTGCCATTTCAGCTGTAGTATTAGTTACAGCTCCTGAAGATTTTTTTAAAGCTTCAACATAATCTTGAACTTCAAATCTTCCACCTTTAATAGCATCTGCTAAATCCGGGCCTGCTTTTTGTCCAAATACATCTATTGCCATAGATGTTGCACTTGCAATATCCGGACATTTCTTTATTTCTTCAAGTGTTTTTGCAAATTCTTGCGAACTATCTTTACCCTGAGATCCCCAATTACTTATAGCTTTTTTCATACCTGCGAATGCTATTTCTGTATTTACTCCAGCTTTTTCCCATCCTGCAAACATTGCTATACTTGTTTCTGTATCAATTCCAAGTGCACGCATAGGTGCCCCATACTTAGCAAGATTAGTAGTAAGACTTTCCATTCCAATTCCACTTTTTTGTGCTGCTACAGTAAGCATATCAAGCACTCTGCTATAGTCTTCTGATTTTATACCAGCATCACCCATAGCTCTACTTACAAGTTCTACAGATGTTTTAGCATCCATATTATTTATTTTTGCAAATTTTATAAATTGTTGTGTACAATCTTCTGCTGCTTTACCAGTAAAGTTAAATCTTGTGCTTACCGCTCCAAGAGCTTGACCTATTGTCGCAAAATCTGCTGTGGAATTTCTCCCAATATTTTTATAACTTACTTCTAATTCTTTCGCTGATTCACCAGTTGCACCAGTTGCTTTAATAACTTCATCCATTCCAACCTTTACGCTCTTATAACTTGCTACCGCGGTTGCTCCTAATCCAGATACTACAGCAGATGCAATACTTACCTTTTTACCTACATCCGTTACACCCTCACCGACTTTTGTTATACTATTACCGGCACTAACTAAAGATCGTGATGCTGCTGTTCCAACTCTAGTATACTGAGTTTCTAAAGTTTTAAGTTGATTTTCTGTATTAATTACTTCTCTTTGTAACGCCCTAAACTGTTCTTCTCCAATTTTACCTTGAGCAAATTGCTGTTCTGCTTGTTTTTCAGCTTCTTTTAAAGTACCTAGTTTATCTTTTGTATTTGTTATACTTTTAGCAAGTAAGTCTTGCTTTTGTTGCAGAAGAACAGTATTGGTAGGGTCTAGTTTTAATTGCTTATTAACTTCTTTAAGTTCACTTTGTAAACTTCTGCTAGTTGTATTAATACCTTTTAAAGCTTTATCTAAAGGGCCTGTATCACCATTTATTTCTACTGTAATACCTTTTATATTATTTGCCATCATTTACCTCCCTTCTAAAAAAGAGTAAAATAAAAGAACTACTTCTCTGTAGTTCCAACTTTCTCCCTCAATGATTTTCTATCCGGTTCAGTTTGATCCATACGCCAACAATTTTCGAGATACTCATTGCCCTCTGTTGTCTGCATATAGTTATAAATCACTGCATCTCTTAGTAATAGCCAATACTCAAACACATCCATATTATTTAATGTTTTAAAATCATATCCTGAATATTTACAAATAATCTTTTCTTCTAATGTATTGACTTTAAAATGCCCCTTATCTTCATTACCATCATTATAATAAGGGATTTTTAGTTTGGGGAATTCTTTTCCTTACTAAGCCACTCAAAATATGCAGTAAGAATTTCATTCATTTGATCAAGATCTAATTCGTCAATTGTTTCCTCAGTTACTTTATGCTTTGACTTATTTTTATTTAAAATCATTCCTATAGCTTTTGATAAACCATCTATTGCATCCTCATCCCCCGACTTTGACAGTGATGTTATTTTCTTTAATGCCTTAAGTTTAGGTGGTTCAACTTCAAGTACCAATTCACCTATTTTAATAGTAAAATATCTTTTACTCACTATATTTATATCAAACATTTATTATCCTCCTCTTAAAGCGGCTATTTAGCCGCTTATTAATTTATACTTTTGCTACAATAGTTGTTTTACCAAATTTTATAGCTTTAAATGTATTATCAATTTCAATAATTTCTATTTCATTTCCTGTAATTGCTGATATATCGGCAATACCATTCCAGGTAGTATATCCTGCTGCAACATTACATATGTCATTAAGCGATGGTAATACAACAGTATTACCTGTCTTATACATATAGCTATTACCATTATCAATAGTTGGTGCTACTGTAATCTTACTATCACCGCTTAATGTTCCAGCAATTGATGTCACTGTTAAAGCGTCAATTACTGGTATATCCTCTTCGAAAATAATTTTTGTTCCTATTTTATCTAGTGGAGCTGCTTTAAATTCTGCGTCTATCACAGTTTCCTTTGATTTCTCAAATTTGAATGAAAATCCCGCTTGATTACTACCAACTATTGTTATTCTTATATCTCCATCTAATTCGTCTTCATGAACAAATCTTATTACATATTGTTTACCATCCTGGTTATTTAATCCACCAATTTTTACTATTCTTTTCCCAGATGATTCAGTAACTCTTGCAGTATTGCAGATTCTTTTAAGTGTGTTTCCATTCCACGTTAATACTCCACTTTTAAGTGTTACTTCTTCTTCGGTTAAGTATGTCCTTGAAACCAAACCCAAATCATCTTCTACATCATAGAATTTTGGTTTATAAGTCAATGTTGCTCCACCACTTATTAATCCTAAAAGATTTTCTTCTTTTTCAATCAAACTATTTTCTGGAATAATATCTGTAAATTCAATCGTGTACAATTTTCCACTACCTAAAACAATTTTTTCTCCTTCTGTTGACATCTAATTACCTCCTCAAAATTTTTCTATTAAATTAAAATCGTATGTGGCTTCAAACATCTTTTCAGTGTCTATCCACATACGATCTCTTTTATAATTTATTGCTTTTTTATTTAATAAATCTTCTATTAATTTTTCTGAAACATGGTCTATTTTAATAGAATACAGTTCAATATTTATACTTCTATCTGATATACAATTCTTATTATCAGCACCACCTACCTCTTGATTATCCGTAAATATAATATACGGAAGTGGTGGAGGTTTTAAAAATCGTTCTTCTGATACTTTTAATCCTGTAGCTTCCAGCCATGATTTAATGTCCAGCATTTTCAATTGCCTCCTTTGCTAATTCTTCCATACGTTTTTGCGCAAGCTCCTCACCGAATGCAATGTGTGGATAGGCTTTTGTCCTTCCACCACCTTTTATAGCATGGCCTTTTTCCAATAGATGAGTAAGCCTATATTGGTTACCTGATACATACCAAGTATTCCTTTTATTAAATTTATCTTCATAAGATTTCTTTATTTTAAAAGCCTTCACATACTTTCCTGTAGGTTCCTTGAACGTAATATGTGCCTTTATTTCGTCATCACACTCTTTCGCAACAACATCAACTGCCTTTTTAATACCTTCTGTCACCACTTCACTATAATTTGTCAGCTCCTTTACTATTTCACTGGCCAAATCATCAATACTTATCATAGTCATTACCTCGCTTTATCCAGAGTTAAATCAATACATTGTGGATTGGTATCATAAATTTCTTGTACCATCTTAACTTCATATTTTGTAGTACCAATTTTAACAAAATCATAATTATCTATGCCAGCTAATTGTGGTATTCTTATAACTCTATTAATATCAACCTGTCTTGCTGCAGCTTCAAAATATCTTTTAAACCCTAAAACACGTTTACTAAATCCTAAGTTATTATATTTATTGATTGGCAATCCCTCTTCATCTTCTGAAAAAATATCACATATTCCATCATTAAAGCTAATAAATTCAGTCTCAGTTTTTATTTTCATATTATCACCACTGCATCTACCATTGCATCTACTTGGCTTTGTATATGCAAGCTCATTAATTCACTAGTAAAATTATTTTCAAACATTTCTAAGGCCTGGCTATTTGCATATCTGCAATAATCAAATAGTAATGTCCTTGGTAAATCTTCAAGGCTAAAATCTAAAGGCACACCAGCAATAGTTTGCAAGCGTGCCATACCTCTATTTATAAAACCAGTTATATTACTATCTGTTGAAGTATCTACCCATGTTATGTGCAAATAGCTTTTTACATCAACTAGTAATGCAGCTAATAATATATCTGTCATTTAGATCACCTCTTAAGCCTGTTCTTTAGTCTTAACAATGTTAGTTACAGATACTTCTAAATTAGCTGCTGTCATTGTTGTAATATCTGCAAGGATAAAGGCATTATCATCCAAGGCCTTACCATTACCGTACATCTTAGTAAGGTAAACTCTTTGATCATCAAGGAACCTAAATTCATCACTGAACTCAATCTTACCGCCATTAGTTCCAGCACCAATCCCCATAAAATACTTATCTGCTAAACCAAAAATAGCACTATTTGCAGCAACCGCAGTTGATTGAATTATAGTAGTTGGGTAAGGAAGTACATTATACGTATAAGTACCATCTACTGCTCTAATAGTTGTAGATGGGAATACCTTTGTAAAATAGTCTACTGGATTAACAACCATTAGAATATTATTTACTGGTCTTGTCTTTCCATTAGGTGCTACTGCTAACTTAGCTGCTATTGCTCCAAAAGTAACTGGTTTTAAATCTGAAACAACTAAGGCTGTTTTCTTAGGATATACGCCTGCTGTTACAGTTACATCGTCGGCAACACTTCTATTCATTCCAATAGGCATATCTTTTCCAGTACCATTTATTATTGCTTCCTCTGTTGCTAATGCAATTGATTCGCTTAACACACCTCTTACATAAGCATCAATCCATGTTGGGCCTACTGCTAACATATCTTTGCTTATAGGCATAAACGCTGATAATTTGCAAAGTGTAAGGTCAATTTCTCCGATTGCTCCACTTAATTCCGCTGTGATTGCTGTGTTAAGTGCACCCCATACTGCTAATTGTGTGCCTTGTTTATTTACAATCATCTTTGTTAAAACAGTTGTGTTTGTAAAAGTAATCGCATCTAGCAGTGGGTGTGTTGCTTTAATATCTGCTATAACATTATCAATTATTGTAGTTGGATAAGCAGTAGGAAGAGTTGTAAATGCTTGTCTAGGATCTGCTGATTGCATAGCACCAATTATACCTTGATAAAATTTATTTTCATCAGCAGTTAACTGGTGTACTCCACGTGTTGTAAGTATATTACTATCAGCTGTCTGTTGATAAGTCTTAAATTCCTCTATTACATTTTGTTGAATAGCTTCTGCAAATGGTGTAAATGCCATTGCTATTGCATTTTCATCTTCGGATTTCATTGCCACCGCTAAGTTATCTTTTAATTCTTGTAGTATCAAGTCTTTTGATTTCATATTATTTTACCTCCAAGTTTTTATTTTTAAATTTTGCCATTAATTTTTCAGCATTAGTTTTTTGTATAGGTTCTTCCTTAGGTGTTCTAACTACAAATTCTTTAAGCTGCTCTGATATTTTTTTATTATTATTTATTTGTTGTTGCATTGTTGCATTCATTTTCTGTACTAATTCCTCTGCATTTTTTAAATTAACTTCTTCTGATATAACCTCATCACATAATCCAATTTCTAAACATTGTCCTGCTGTTAGCCATGTTTCATTATCTAATATTTCTATTAGTTTTTCTTCTGTTAATTTTTCACCAGCTTTTTCAAGATAAGCTTGTCTATTACCAGCCATCATAACATCCATATCATCTGCAGCTTTTCTAAGTTGCTTAGAATTTCCTACAGCTACATTCCACATATTATGCAACATTTGTGTTGTATTTGAGTACATTTTCACAATATCACAACCAGTTAAAATAAAACTTGCAGCACTTGCAGCGAATCCATCAACAATACCAGTTACAGTAGCGCTATGTCTTTTCAATTGATTTCTTATAGACATTGCTTCAAAAACTGAACCTCCAAAAGAATTACAATATAAATTTATATTTTTTACATCAGGATACTTGGAAAGTTCTTCTTTAAAATAATCTGCTGATGTTTCACTTATAATTTCTTCATCTGTCCACCAGTCATACCCACCAGCTTCAACATTTCCATATAGGTACATATCTAATATACTGGGGTCACTTGCTAACTGTTTTAGTTCCCATATTTTCTTTTTCAAAATCTCACCTCCCCTCACCTTTTATTTAGTTACTGTAGTTTCTACCCCAAGAGTTTCAATCTTTTGATAATTTTTAGTAATAAAATGTTGCTTACTAAAGTCTGTATTCAATGCCACATCACCACACTTTATCCTTAATTCGTCTATACTATAGCCACCACTAGCAATTAATTTATCAAAAGCTGTACTAATACTAAATATATCAACGTGCTTTATAGACGAAGTATCAACTCTTGTATATGAGCCTTCTAAAAAATCATTTTTAGGGTATCTTTTACGATTTACTTCTTCGCTTATCATGCAACATATAGGATCTATACAGAAGGTTAAAAAGTTATCTGTTATATTACTAATATCTGCAATATCGCCCCTCAATAAAGATGGTGGAATTTTAAATGCCTGTGCTACTCTTTCAAATATTTCTTTTGTAACTGCATTAATATCTACAATTTCGCTGGTGGATTTCTTGCTACCTTCTCCACCCTGTTCCTTGTATACATACCCCTTTTGTAATGGTAATACTGCATTTTCTGCTTCAAAATAAGTTTTAAACCTCTTAGTCATTAATATTTCAAGATTTTCTTGAAACTTTTCATCTTTACTTGCTGTAGCATCAATATCAAGTATGCCTTTTCTACCCCCACTACGTTTGTACTTGCCAATAGACATATTAAGTAAATTATTATAACCTACAATTACCTTAGATAATAATCTCCTAATATCGTTATTTCCTAGTTTGAAATACATTACTTCTGACATTCTAAAAGTTTTATTAAAACTCATTGTGCCACTCACTACACTATTGAAACTATTCTCTACTACTGCATATTCACTTTGATAAAAACTATCTGCTATCACGAACTGACCATTTATGTCTAAGACTAAACACTCATTGTTATAAAGTAATTCGGTTATAAGTTTTTGCATAAATTGGCTTGAGTTTTGATTAATATTTGGTTGTACATTCCATGAGTAAAATTCATCACCCTTGTACTCATTTCCCTTTAAGTAAGTTTTGAAACTACACTTTGAAATACTGTTCGATATTAAGTCTATGGCCGTAGCAATAGCAAACATTTCAATTTCTAAACTTTGTACTTCCCCTGCTATTTGCGTTTCCGTTAGACTTATTGTAGTTTTATCCCCTCCAAAAAAACTAGATATCCATTCAGTAAATTTAATTTTGATCACCTCCTTTCAGGGCATAATAAAAAGCCTTATTTCTAAGACTTATCTTTCTAGTATGTATAGCAATCTAAAGCTAAACCTGTTGTGGTAACTTTACCGCTATCAACCAAATCTGTACCCGCTGCAATTTGCGCTGCGACATAAGCCATCCATCCATCTGTTTTTCTACTTTTAGGTTCTATCTTTGAATAACTTATATTGTCATGGGCTTCGACTTTTATACACGCATTATTTGTATACCACCGCATCAAAGGACTATCGCCCCATACAATGTTTTTATTTGCAAATAAGCTTGTTATCATAGGAGCTATAAGCATCTGATCACTTGGTCTTATTAGTTTTATATTATTAGCACCACCTTTATCAGTATCAAATCCAACCTCTCTAAGTGCTTTTGCTAATAATGTATACCTGTAATTATCCATACCTAAAGTAGTTATATTATATATTTTACCTTGTTCTGCCAACCACTCTGCAGGTATGCTTGGCGCTACTTCTACAGAATCAACAAAAGTTAGTAATTCAGCCTGTTCCCAATCTTCTAGTGGGGCTTTAATTCTACCTAAGTCCTTGCATTTTTTACATACCCATGTATGACTTTTCCAGTAGTATTTTTCTTTAAATAAAAATAATAAGCCAGCTACAATAAAATCTGTAGTCTTGGCATAATCTATACCTGCTACACAAGTGCAACCAGTAAGATCAGGCATAAATTGGTTAGTTGCCAGGATATTCTCCCATTCAGTAATTTCAATATCTGCCTCACCCTTTGGAATATTCATTCTTTTGGTCATAAAAGCACTGTTACTAACAGTATCTTTTTTATAAGCTATATATTCTTTGTGTATTTCAATTCTAAGTTCCTCATTATAATGTAAAGTTGGATTGGCTTTATCCCACATTTTAGGATTATCAACTTCTTTTTCATCATCTAACCGGCATATAAATGGTAATGTTCCATTATCTTCTTCAGCACCTTTTAGTATGTTTAATGCTGTAGTTAGTGCATCGTCTAAAGGGCCACCACGTATATCTCCATTAGTTGTAATAATAGTTGTACGTGGGTTTTTCTTTTTACCAAGTCCAGTTTTGAAAACATTTATAATTTTGTAATTTTCATAACCATGAAATTCATCAAAATCAATTTTACCAGGCCTGCCACCATCTTTGGTTTTGGCATTGCTAGTTCTAAACCTTAACTCTGAGCCTGTTTTTAAATTTGTAATAAGCTCCTTAGTCCATGTAAAATGTGTTTTAAGTTTGGTTTTATTAGCTTCCATTACGTCCCATACATCAACAAAACTTGTTTTTGCTTGATCCTCACTATTAGCACAAATATCAATATTATATTTTTTAACTATATTAACTTCACTAATTAAACAGAAGTCTTCAAAACTAAGATACCCATTTTTACCAGCACCCCTGCCAACTAGAATAAATAAGTCGGGCCACCTTAAAAGACCAGGCTTTAAATAAGTACAATTATGAAGTGTAAAACAAAATACTTCCCATTCGTATAATTCAAATGGGAAGTATTTCTGCAAGTTTAAATATTTTCTTAATTGCGTTTCATCAACAAATAAGTTTTCATCTCTAAAATGTTTTTCTACATAATCCATTAATTGTAATTGTTCTTTACAAACTTCAATAGTTCCACTTCGCACAAGATCAATATAGTTTTGAATTTCTGGTATTAACTTAGAGCTCATCATCGGTATCACTTACTGTATTTTCAATTGTTAATCCTAATTGTTTAATAATTGCCAACTTTTGTTTATTATACATTAGTGCATTTTTAACAGATGGGTTCTCTTTATCAATTGAATATCCTGATGCTGATTTTGCTTTATATGAATGACCACGAATTTTAATATCTTTCTGCATGGCCTTTTCCTGTTCAAAGTACCAAATATAATCATCAACTAAATTTAAAAAATGTTCTACATTTGCATTTTTATTTTCCAGTTGCTGAATCAAAGATTCCTTAATATTTTTTGCACTTGCCATATTTAAAATTCATCTCCTTTCAAATATTTTTCCCTCACACGCGCGATATTTCTCTCTTGTCTACCCTTACTACCGTTCTCCCCATATCCAGCGCTTTTGCGTTTCTTTTGACCGGGGGTACTAATCTTCTATTTGACCAATGTATTCATTGTCAGTATTACAAATCATTTCAACTTCAAGATTCTTATAATAGTTATCACTTTTTTGATGTGTTATTGCATCTTCTTTAAACTTATCTTTAGCTAACTCTAATGCTCTTTCTTCTGTACTAGCTACTACCAATACATTTACTGAACCATTCCCCATATATCCATTAAATATTCTAAATAGTATCATTGCTTACCATCGCTCCTCATTCAATTGCTCTTTAGGTTCGTACTTGTGATGTATCTGATAGTGACACTCTTTGCATACACATAACAAATTGTTCTTAGTTAATGCAAGCTCAGGCTGTTGCCTTACATACTTAATATGATGTACTGTTACTGCCTCACTATACAACCCTTTATCCTTACATAGTTGACACTCATTGTTCTGTTCCTTTAATACTTCAATCCTTAGATGTTCCCATGATGCACAGTTATAGAAGGCTTTAAGATTATGATGTTGTATAAGTTTGTTAATCCATTGTGATAACTCTATGCTGTCCATATTGTTATCTCCTTTATTACTCACACTTCATTGCCATTTCTTTTTCTTTTAACTTAGTAAGCTTCTTATCATTAAGAACTTTACTAGGGTCTTCTTGCCATGTTGCCTTCTTCTTATTGTTCAACCAATACTTTTGAGAAGCTAAGTCTGGGGCTTTATATTTCTTAACCTTAACTACCTTTACATCTTCTTTAACCAATATTATATTGGTCTTTTCATCAAGAACTTCTTCTTTAACTTTAGTTGCAACTTCTTCATAGTATATATACCCATTGCAACATTTAAATAGTGATTGTTCTACCTGTTCATTCTTTTTATCTTTACATTGAGCCATTAGCTCTTTTAACTCACTATTTTGGCTCTTATGTCTCTTAAAACTCGAGTAACTTATGTCTAATTTTTCTGCAATTTCTTTATCAGTAGAATCACTCTCAGCCATTGATTCTATTAACTTTAAGTTATCCCTTATTGTCTCGTCAACCGACTTCATTCTGCACCTCCAACATTGAGCCTTTTACTTTTTACTAAGGCTCAATAATCGCTATATTTCCCAACTTTAAAAGTCGTATAATTTTTTTATATTTTTTATTAACATTACAAATGTATTCTTAGCCACTGGTATATCTAGCATAAAGCCTATTAAAATATATTTTTTGAATGTGACATTTTCTTAGGGAATAAGACATTGACTTTTTAAAGCGCATATAATAGAAGATTTATTTTTTATTTCTCTTCAATGTGAACTCCCCAAAAAATAAGACATTCACTTAGTAAAAAAATAAAAAGCTTAATGGATTAGATCGTTCAAAGTTTCTGAATAATTATCAAACACTTCTCTATCTAAACCAAGATAAGCTTTAGTTTCTTCTGTTGAACTATGACCTAACATTTCTTTTATTGCTAATAAATCATGTTCATTCTTCTCATATATTCTATACGCATAAGTTTTACGCATACTATGTGCACTTATTTTTTCAATATTAAAATAATCTCCAGCTTCCTTAAGTATTTGAGAAACTCTCTTTACTTCTATGTATCCACCTTTTCTACTTGGAAACATATAGTCATAATCATTTAAATCTCTTATATACTCTTCTAACTTCTTTTTAAGATTTTTTACTATCACAACTTTTCGAGGTTTTCTATTCTTTTCTCTAATATTCCTAGAGTTAAGTTTCTTTCCTTCCATAATTGTAAAATAGCCACTATCAAGAGATTCTTTAATATTTCTTACTTTAAGTTTTATCAAATCTCCAGCTCTATATCCAGTTGCAATGCCTAAAATAAATAGCATATAATTTCTATTACTCTTAGCTCTTAAATAATCTTGAATATCATATACTTGATCTACTTGCTTAATTGGATTAGCTGGCTGTTTTTTCTTTCTTCTCTTTCTTGGTGGACTACTATTGGATTTTACTCTTTCCATAATCTCACCTATGTCTTTCATCATTTTTGAAACATTCTTCTACTTCTCTTTTATCAAATGGATAATAATGCATTACTATTTCTTCACATGTATTATTATCTAAACAATCTTTGCAGTGTAAAGGAGATTTAGCACATACTATTTCATTTCCTTTAAACTTAATGTTTAGCTTAATTTTCTTTTCCATATTTCTAAACCCCCTTTAATTTAAAATACAAAAGAAGCACATAGAATATTTCTAAGTGCTTCTTTGACTAATTACATTTTACTATTTAAAACTGATACTTACTAGGTACTTTCGTTGCTACCCTAACTGCTACCCTAGTTGCTACCTTTGCTGTTCCTTTTTATGCTAATTTTATTTTTTCAAATGAGTTCTCAATTGTCTTTTTAACACTTTTTCTACTTTTAAATAATTCTTGTGCAGCTCTTGAAATACTTTTTTTATCTATAAATACTTTTATGATTATTGTTTTTTCATCACCATCTAATCGTCTTAAAGCATTGTCAATTCTCTTATTAGCTATTTCATTTAATTTGATTTTATCCTCTAAATTTTGAATCTGATTCATAACGTAATCATTATTTTTACAATTCATAGAAGTCTGAACTCTTTCTTCAAATCCACTTGCACCTATCTGCCCTCCAATTTTAAGTTCTTCTATTTTAAGTTTCATATCTTCAATTTCTATTTCTCTTGATCTATATAAAGCTAATTCCTTCTTAACCTTTTCTTCCATAAGTATCACTCCTTAATATTAATTTTTCTTTGAATAAGTTTATCTTTTTGTTCTATACCTTTATCTACATCATTTATATTAATTTCTAATTGTTTCACTTGTATTTCACCTTTGCATAACTTTCCCCAGTTTAAATTATTTGTTTTAAGATATCTCATATCAATTACCTCTTTTAAGCTATCTTTTTTACACATTTATAATAAAATGCTGTACTTTTGTTATCCCAACTAACATTTACAGTTTCTCCGTTATTATAAATGCTTTTTATTTTACCGATACTTTGTTTTCCATCATATTTAAACTCTACTGGATCACCAATTTTTAATTCTTCATCTGATATTTTTATGCTATTTTCTAAAATAACAACTTCATTTTCTTTGAAATATGGTTTTTGTTCATATTCTAATACCCATCCATTTGGAGCAATAACTATTGTTTTCTCAGATGTTGGTATTATTATATTTGCATCGCCTTTACGTTTTATATATTCCGTCACATGCATGTCCTTTAATTTTTCTAACTGAAGTTCATTGATTTCTCTATCTTGATTCACAATTAATATTTCATCACCTGGAAGTAACTCCAGGTCTTTTTTTAATTCTAGTTCATTTATTCCAGAAGAATTAAAATATAGTGTTCTATCACCAACTTCTACTATCAATGCCCCACACATCTGTTTAACAATTCTTATGCAACTTTCTTTATAAAGATTAATTATCCCTTTAAACTTATCTTCTTTTATCTCTAGTTTTTCTATTATCTTTTCTTCTTTAGGTTTTATAGGCACTTGGACTGGAAGGTCAAACAAATTAAATTGACCTTCTATTACATTTATCTTTTTCAACTACCTCACCTCTTTAAACAACTAATTTTCTATATTCATTTCTTAAATTTTCTTGTGATAATTGAGCATATATTTGAGTTGTAGATGGAGTACTGTGGCCTAAGATACCTTGTACCCCTTCAATTCTCATTCCTTGATTTAATAATCTAGTTGCTTGAGTCCTCCTGAACTTGTGGCAGTGGACTCTTTCCTCAACCCCAGCTCTATCTTTTATTTTGACTATAATTAATTGCAACGCTCTTACTTTAATGTGATGGTATGTTCCTCTTTCTGCTATAAATAAATATTCCGATTCTCCTTGCCTAGTATTTATATATTTTTGCATATGCATCTTGGCTTTAGTAGAGAAATAAACTATTCTTTCTTTTTGGCCCTTACCATTTACTATGATGCTTTTTTCTTGCCAATTAATATCATCTAGTTTAATATTATCTAATTCTGATATACGGCAAGCTGTACTGTCTAAAAGTTCAAATAGTGTCTTTTCTCTTTCTGTTTTACAAGATTCTCTTAACTTTTCTACGTTTTCTGCTTTATAACCTTGTAGGATTACCCTTGGAACTTTTGTTTGTTTCAATTGAAATGCTGGATTCTTTAAAAGGTATTCTTCTGCCTGCAACCATCCGAAAAAGCCTTTAAGCATTGTTATATATCCATTTACTGTTGTTGCCTGTTTTCCATTTCCTAATACAGCTAAAAACATTCTTAAGTCCATAGTTTGAACAGTGCTACATGGTTTTGTAAAAAATTGATCTAGCTTGATTAAAAATAATCTATAGTTATCTAGTGTTTTAGAGCTTAAGCCTTCAAGTCTTTTACATGCTAGATATATTTGAGCTTTTTCTTCTATATCGCTTGCAACTAAATCTGTACATTTAGTTTGCACCTCATAGTTATATAGAGTTTCATCAATAACTCTTTTGGCTTCTAATTGTAGACTTAAATTTTGCTCTAATACAGGTAACAGTAGTGTTAATTTTCCTAACAATCTTATACTTGCTTCTTCGTTTAAGTTGCTCATGTCTTATCCTCCTTATTGTCATTTGATTATTATATGAGAATAGTGTTTTATAACAGTAACGCTCTTAACTCTATTCTCTATTTAATTTCTTAGTATTATCTTACTTTTCATCTGTTAAATAAGTAACCTTATTTTTCAATGGGCAACTGCTATTATATCCGTCAACTGATTCACTTATAATAATAGATTCATTTTTTATCATGCAATAAGATTGTCTTCTAAGAATTTCAATTACACCACTTAGCACATCCACACTTTGCATAGCTTCATGTTGTATTTTTTCATGTCTAAATGGGCAATTCATACAACTTTCAATTTTAAAAGGAATAGTTATTTTATACTCATACATTTCTTTCACTCCTTCACCAAATTTTAGTATTAATTTCTAAGAAAATTTACAGATTCTTTAACAAACCATTTCCAAGTATTTAAATGCGCTTTCAATCCAATAAAAAAATTATTTACCAATAGTTTCATAATTTTCATTTCTCCTTCGCCCGTTAGTAGTATTGTGTATTAAGATTCAATTATTGTATTTTCACAACTTTCACTAAACAATGGTTTGGCATCTGAACCATTATCTATATACCATGTACCATCATAAAACTTAATTTCACCAGTAAAATCTATTTCTTCACTACCTGTTAATACTGATACTTGATGTACAGTCATGCCCTCACATATATCATCACCATTTATGTCATTTAGTTCTGTATACCTTCGTCCTGTTTCGGCATTATTTATTTCAATGTCTTTCGGTACAAAAACCAGTAGTTTATTACCAGTTTCACTATCTTCTGAAAAATAAACATCAGATGTATCTGAACAATATCTTTCTTCACCTGATACTATTGATTCAATAACAATCTCTGTATCATTATCTAAATCCTCTATTAATTCTTTTAATTCTTTAACATTCCATTTCATTTGAACATCTTTCCTTTCATTTAGTATTGCGAACTATTCCTTATGTGAATTTATATAGTTAATAATTTTCATTGTTGCTGCTGATGCATTTATAGATAATTGCCTTAACTCTTCTGGTATATTTTTAGTAGTACCAATTTCCATTAATGCGCTCGATGCTCTGTAGTAATTCTCAATAACTTTTGTCATATCATATTGATTCATATTCACATCTTCCTTATCTTCTTCAACCTCATGAAAATCTTCTAGTTCTAACTCCACCTCTTTACTATCTGCATCTGGACCTTCACCATATTCTTTTGCACATCTTTCACTATTGGGTGACATATACATACATTGGCTGCCTGATACATCACAATAATATCTACATTCATCTTCATCAAACTTTGCACATTTACAACTCATTGCTCTACCTCACTTTCTAACTGACTAATTTTCTTTCATTTTCTTCTATAACATTAGCTTGTACTAATGCTTTTGATAACAGTGGAACTACTGCATTGCCGCACCTTGCCTTTTGTTGTGTAGTCGGATATTTCTTTCCTGTATAATCATGATCTATAATATATTCTTTAGGAAAACTCATTCCATCAAATAATTCTCTAGCTTCGAGCATTCTTAAACCTATATCTACTATCTTATAATCTTTACCTCTAACTACAATTAATCCAAATCTATCCTTAGTTGTTATAGTATGAATTGGCCCATTAATACTTTGCCCTGTATCACATCCATAATATTTAGTTAGGAATGCAGCAACTCCATCTTTCATAGGTAACTTAATATCCTGAAACTTTACTGATACTAACCCAAATCTATTTTGAGTAGGTATAGTTGCTATTGGATCTCTTAAACTGCTGCATCTTGTTTCGTTGCCCTGATGTGTATAATAATGACTTAAAAAATATGCTGTATCATTGATGATATACGGTTTATCTTCAATTACATATTTCTGTATTCCTCTAGCAATCCTTATTAATGTATTTTGTGCCAATGGCTTTTTTCTATCAAATATACTTGGTACTTCTAAATTCCAATTAATTATTGTGGATGCTGCTATATATGGCTTTTTATTTTCTCCATGTGTAGGTTCTGGCCATACTATAGGTTTTCCATCACACCTAGCAATTAAAAAAAATCTTTTTCTAGTTGTTGGCGCTCCATAATCAGCTGCTACTAATTCTTTGTACTCGACTTTGTACCCTAGATATTTAAAAGCATTTAAGAAACTCTTGAATGTTCTTCCCTTATACTTTGGTATTAATTTACCTTGACTATCTATTGGCCCCCAAGTCTGAAACTCTTCAACATTCTCTAGCATAATAACTTTAGGCTTTACTGTTCCTGCCCACTTAATAGCAACCCAAGCTAATCCTCTTATATTTTTATTTACTGGTTTTCCACCTTTAGCTCTTGAAAAATGTTTGCAGTCTGGACTACACCAAACCAAATCCACTTCTTTACCATCTGTTATTTTTCTAATGTCTACATCCCAAACACTCTCTTGATAGTGCTTTGTATGAGGATGATTAGTTTTATGCATTAATATTGCAGCTGGATCATGGTTAATTGCTATATCAATAGGTCTATTTAGTGCCATTTCTATTCCTGTACTGGCACCGCCCCCACCTGCAAAGTTATCTACTATTAATCCCATATCTTCACCCTATTTCTTTTGATTTAAAATAACATGTCCGTTTTCATCTGCTCTTTCTAATAACTTCTTGCATCTTTTGCATGTAATGTCAGATGAATCTCCTTCTGTTACTTTATCTCTAATATCCCATGTAGTATTACAGCCACTCACCATGTATCCATTCATTCTAACGCCTGCATGAATTAATTTATTTCTTTTTACTAAATTCACTTTTCCGGTAAACACTTTCTTCACCCTTTCTATATGTTGTGATACACCTTACCTCGCATAAGCCTTCCATTCCAATGTCTAAAATATTTTATTTCCCCATTATAAATAGTTTTTTTATTCCTATCAGTATTGTTATAGCTTCCTTCACAAGTGGTTCCATGTAAATCATATAAATTGAAATTCATATCTTTTTGAGGATGATGCCAACAATCAACAAAGTCTTTCTTTATTTTATCTTCAGCTAGTTTATATTCCATTTCAGTATTATTTGATACGTCTAGACTTTCTAGGAATTTTCCCATTTTCTTCGTTTCATTTATCCATGAAAGTTTTATCAAGTATGGCATTTTATCGAATTTATCAAAATCATACTTTCCACCATTACTATTTTGAAAATTTATATTTTGGTAAAATTCAAAACTAAATCCTCTAGGATATCTATGTGCTGAAAATTCTAAATCTCCTTTTTTACCGTACCAAAAATCTTCTCTTGTTATTTTGTCAACATGTTCATCATGTTTTATATTGAATCCTCTGTCTTTCATGAAATTTAATAGCCTATGCAATATAGGATAATGTGACCATTCATTTCTATCTTTCCATCCATGAGATTCATCAGTGTCATTTATTAAAGCAAAACTAGCTGATTTTTTATTTATGCTAAAAAAGTATACTTCCATTTCTTCTTATCCTCCTTAATTTTTTCTACACATTCTGAATTAACTAAAACTAGCTTCTGGTTCTTTTTCTGGAGTAATACCCTCACTATCGTCTGTTTCGTCTATCTCTATTTTTACATTAGCTTGCTTTAATGACATAATATATAGCGTGAATTCATCAATATGTCTTAGAGAACTTAAGCTGCATTCTGTTTTTGCATCAAAATCCCATTGATTTGTTTTGTGGATATCATCCCACCTGTATAAATCAATACAAAAATTCATTTCATTATCATGCTCACATTCAAATACGATTCTTCCTTTTTCATATTTTGACCAATCCTTTTTTTCAGTTTCTTCAAATTCATAAGTAACTGAAACACTTTCATAACTTGGACCATCATCATAGTCAACTTCTAGTCCGTCAGTTTCCACATTTTCTTCAACATATTTGCACCATTTTCCAAACAATTCAGATACTTTAATGACTTTTATACTAGTATCAATAGTCATTAACTGTTTAAAATTACTTAATAACTTTCTATTATCAGCAGTTGTTTTCTCTATGACTTCAGTCAAAACACTATCAAGCTTAACTATATACCTGGAATAATCATGATTTTCTAAATATGGAATCATTACAGATTTAACTTTTTCTTCGATAACTTTGGTAACATCACCATAACTTCCGAATAAACTTTCTAAAGCTTTATTCATTCCTTTTTCAAGTTGTTCTTCTATAAGTTTTTCAACTGTTCCATCTTCTAATTTTTTTGAAATAATGTCTTTAATGTTATTTTCTAAACTCATAATTATTACCTCACTTTAATTTATTTTTATTATGTTGAGGGGAAAAACCCCTCTTTGTTTGCAGTAACCTTAATTAGCAATTTGAAATCCCTGCTAACGCCTTATAGTCCTGCAAACTTTTTATCTCATTAGTCTTATTGGTAGTACTAAATCTTTTTTATTCTTACCATCCGTTATTAAAATTGTAGCAACTGGAGTACTCATATACATAGTCACATTACCTGTATAGTTTTTTAATGTTTCTAAGAGATACTTAGCGTTAATTGCTATATTTAGTTCGTCCCCCTTAACTTCTGCACTAAAATATCTCTTGAATTTAATTCCTTGACTTCTTACAGCTAGATATGAACCTTCTGTATTGAATTTAATGTTTGTTAAATTATTTGAGCTTTGATTCAGCTTAACTATTTGCTTACAGATTTCTACTATTTCTGAAGCATTAACAATTACTTCAGTTGTATGATCTTTGGGCAGTATGCTCTGATAATTTATAAATTTTAAGTCTTCACCATTATCATCTTTTTCTTTTTTTGAAGTTATCGATATCCATCCAAAACATATTTTCATGTATTTATCATCTTCATAAATTGTAGCTATATCACTTTTAGTAAAATTCTTTAATACTTCTACAATATGACCTGGTATTATCATTGGCTTATCTGTTATATCTTCTATATTGCTTCTAATACTCATTCTGTAACCATCTAATGCTACAAAATTGCATTTATCTATACATATACATTTGAGTACTTTTCTTGGATTATCTTTAGTTGTTGCATATGTTACTTCAATTAGTTCTGAAAAATTAATTATATCTATGCATCTTCCTTTATTCATTCGTATTTCTTGTATCTGTTTGCCTTCTTCATTTTCAAGGTTTATTTCTTGATCCTTAGACTTAATAACACCATTCTCTATAATTAAGCTTGTCTTTCTTGGTAATAATGCAAATGCTTCTTTAGGTATTGCTAAAGTTCCATCTTCTTTATTACTATTAGGTGTAATTATTTCAACTTGATATCCCTTTTCTGACTCTGCCAATAATTTAACTATTATTTCATATGAACCATTTTTCACTAATTTAGCTAGTAAAAATAATGATTCACTATTAACAATCGCTTTCATTTTTCCCCTCCACTTCTTTTATTTCATCATCATCCCATCCAAGTAACTTTTTTTCTAAAGAATCATAGTCATATTCACGACCTTCAAAGTTATCAAATTTTGTAGCTGGTTTATTGGATGTTTTTTGCTTTGATGGTTTATCCTTATCTGTATAATTTCCTTCTAACACTTTTATAAAGTTGTTAGGTTTTACTAGCCAATCAAATGTAATACTCCATCCTTTGTTATTATCACCTTGAAGGAACTTACTCTTAGATATACTCCCTATTGCTTCTAAAACTTTATCTGAACCATAATCAACAACTCTAGCATTAAGTTCTTTATATCTAATAGAACCTTTTTTTAGTGAGACTAACTTAGTCAATCCTAATGAGTTCCATGCAGTAATATATATATCTATATTTATATCTAGTTCTTTATCTATATTTATATCTTTCTCTATCTCTGTGTTACTTTTTGTTACTTCGTTGTTACATTGTAACAATTTGATTTTTTCTTTACTTTTTTCTCTTAGTGCTCTTACTCTTGCAGCACTTTCACCTTCACTACCAATCATATTTTGAGTCATTACCATAAATAATCTTCCATCGTCCCACTGCTCCATCAATCCTAGTTGCGTTAAGGTATCTACTGCTACTTTAACGGTATCTACATTAGTATTTGTAATGCTAGAGAGCATAACTGGTGTAAATGGTATACAACCATTGAATATTAAAATACCATCTGTAGATATAGACTTTAATAGAAGTTTCATGTAAAAAATTATATAGTCTTTACCATTTGGCATACCTTCTAAGACTTTAATTTCATCTCTTTCAAAGAAATCATCTTTAAGTCGCAGCCAATAATATCTTTTGGCCATACTGTTCCTCCTTTGATTAAAGTATGATACAATTAATTTGAATTATTTTTTTAGTTCTCTACTGAGGTAGCTTTGCCGAGCTCCTTGGTAGTTTTTTCATTGTTAAGCTTGTCTATCTCTTCCTGTAGAATGTCTCCAAAAGGTCTGCTATCTTCATTTAATTCTCTTTTCTTTTGAACTCTACTGGTAATCTCTTTAGCTTGTTTATCTGCAATTTCAGCTATTGCCGCTATATTACCCAACCATTTATCAACCTTTCATGAATTTATTCTTATTTTTAAGTAATACTTTAGTAACTATTCCATTACGTTTATTACATTTTTTCTCGCATTCAGGGCAAACATATCCATGTTCGAGATTTGTTTTACTACTTATATTCCAATCCAATTTACATACTTTACATTTAGCATCCATAAATCAACATCCTTTGTTTATGTGCTATTAATGGATCTAACTTTTGACTCAACCTAACTGTTTCATTAATCGTAAGCTTAGGATTACTAGCAATGCTCTTCTCCATTTCTGTCCTAGCTTCTGAAATTGCCGTATCAAGTTTTCTCATAATTTCATCTTTAGATTCATTTGCTTCAAAATCAATCATGAACCCTTCCATCTATTATTCCTCCTTACAATATTCTTATTATGTTGACTATCTAGCGCTATTACATCCCTTAATCATTAATTCCAATTCTCTAATGGGTTTCCAATCTATAATTACTTGTCTAGCAAACATTAAATCTTTAACTGCTGTATTTTTATAAGAATTAACATCAACAATTCTCTTATAATCTTTCCATATAGAACTAAATGCCTTTTTATTAAGCTCCTTATATGCTGGAGTATTTTTCCCCCCTAAGATTGCCACTACTTTTCTAGTTGCAAGTGTTCTTAATTCTTCCTGCTGGCTATAATCTATAGTCATTGTATTTTCTAAATTTAAAATTCTATTATCCATTTGAACAGTTTTTTCATCTATCATTATTATTGCTTGAAGTTCCTTTGAAAGGTTTGGAATTTTAGCTTTTATATTAAAATAAGTTTCTTCTAAAGTTTCATATACTTCCCAAGCTTCATCTGTATCAAGAATTTTTGCGTGTCTTGCTGCTCCTCTGTCTGTCCAAAGTGTTAATATTGTTGTTTTATTTGAAATAATTTGGTCATGAACATTATTCACTACCAACTTAAATTTTTTTAATTCCTCACCTTGCAATTTAAAATAATGCTTCCCCTCTATAAATCTACTTTTGTTGTTATTGAAATTTTTGATTATATTATTTTCATCCGTTCCATATTGTTCTGCTAAAATCTTAGTTATAATAATTCTTTGACTTTTAAATTCTAATGGCATTAATTTACTCATTTACTTATCCTCCTAGATTTAATTTTTATTTACTAATACTTTAAAGCTGAAAATTACTGAATGTAATTGCTTTAAGTTTTAAGATGTGTTTGTACAATATTTTTATTAGGCTATAATTCTCTATGTTCTTCTGTTATTTTTTCAATCCATCTATCAAAGGCTCTTTTATCTATAGATACTCTTGCTCCTACTTTGAAAAATGGAAAATCTGTATTGTGTTTATTAATAAGTTCTCTTATCTTTTCATGTCCCATTCCAGAATATAATGCTGCTTCTTGAACTGAAAAAGTTATTTTTTCAACTTTATTAGCTTTCAAAGTTGCTAATATTTCTTTTAATAGCTCCTCCATATTAAATACCCTTTTCTATTACAGATTTTAGTTCTGCAATAAATTGTTTTAATCTTTCATTTTCTCTTTTTACATTTTCATATTGTTCATTTGAAACAAAACCTTTCTTTGATATATCACACATAATATATACCTCCTTAATAAAATACTTTTGGAACTGTTGAATCCAATGCTGCTGATATTTTTTCCATCATTTCTTTACTTGGATTCTTTTTGTTCTCTGAATCGTTCTCTAATTCTGAAAGATATGAAGGAGCAATATTTGCCTTTTTAGCAAGTTCCCTTAGAGTCAAGCTCTTACTCTCTCTTAGTGCCTTAATCTTATTCATTTTGTGTACCTCCTTTTGATATTTTTAGTATATTCCGTTCTCTGCTAGAAAACAATATCTAAATTCGTTCTCTAGAAGCGATTTGAATAAAATAACTCTTTCTTCCTAGCGAACACTTGTTTTTACTCACGTTTTCGTTGACAGGAAACGTTTATAGTAGTATTATGGTCTTTGTAGGCGAACAAAATGTAAGGATGTGCAAATAATGATTGGTTCAAAAATTACTGAAATTAGAAACATTAAAGGAATTTCGTTATCAAAATTAGCTGCTAAGGCTAACATCAGCAAAGGGTATTTAAGTAATATTGAAAGTGGTATAAAAGAAAATCCTAGTACAGAAATGTTGGAAAAAATTTCAAATGCTTTAGATGTGAATATATCTGATTTATTTGATGATAAACCTATTGAAGATAAACTTGATATGTTAGAAGATGATATGAAGATATTGTTTTCCAAGGCTCAAAAATTATCTAAAGAAGATAGAAAAAAAGTGCTTAAAATGATGGAGATATTTGAAGAAGAGAATAACAACTAAATATAATGGGGTGGGGTAATTGGAAGAACTAAAGAAAATTATATTAAAGATTAAAGAACTAGAAGATTGTGGAGAACTAAGACTAGTTTATTCGGAATCAGTTGGGTCTAATGCTATTGTAATGACTAACTGCGATAAATTTGTAATAGTGATGAACCCAACGCTAAGTTATGAACAACAAATGAGGGAAATATGGCATGAAGCAAAACATATATGTTGCCATTTGAATAATTCAAATTATAACGTTGCTTTCGCTGAATATGAAACAGACCAATTTATTAATAAAATAATATCTAAACCGGAATTTTTTGACGAATTAAAGGCTGTTACATGCTTTTGATATATAGAAAGGATTGATAAACATGGCAAATAAAACGAACTATACAATGAATGGTAAAGACTATTTTAGAATATCTGCAAGCTTTGGACGTGATGCAAATGGAAAACTAATAAGAAAATATTTCTATGGGAAAAATGAAAAAGATGCTAAAAAGAAAGTTGAAGAATACAAAGACAGTTTAAAATTAGGTTTAATTATAGACAAGAATGTCTTTCTTGGGTCTACAATGAATACTTGGTTATTCGAGGTAGTAAATATATCTAATAAAGTTAAGCCAACCACATTTGAACGATATGAGGGTATCTATAGAAATTATATTAAGACTTCTATTATTGCTCCACTACTTTTAAAAGATATTAAGTCTATGCAAATACAAAAATATTATAATAAATTAAGCAAAGATGGAAAAACATCAAGTCAAATATTTAACTTAAATAAATTATTAAAACATTTCTTTGCTTATGCAGTAAACGAAGGTTATTTATTAAAAAATCCTTGCATTGGTCAAATAGTTATTCCAGGTGAAGTTGAGGCTAAAAAAGAAGAAGTTGAAGTATTTACAGATGATGAATTAAAAGCTATTTTGAGTTATCCTAAAGCTTCTGTAATGAAAGATATAGCAACTGTATGCATAGCAACTGGTATGCGTAGGGGTGAGTGTTTAGGTCTTAAATGCAGCGATTTAGATTATGACACTATGGAAATTAATATTAATAGAACTGTTTCCACCGTTGCCATTATAGAAGAAGATAGCCGAATCAACGAAACAATAATACAAATACCAAAAACTAAAGGATCAATACGAAGTATACCTTTACCCAGTGATTTAGAAACATTGTTTGAAAAGAATAAAATAAAACAAAATGAAAATAAATTAAAGATTGGTGCTAGTTATAACAAAGAACATGATGGGTTTATTTTTTTAACTGAAAATGGAAATTTAATTAATAGTAGTAATTTAAGTAGATCATGGAAAAGGTATTTAAAAAAAGTTAATGTAAAATATATAAAATTCCATGCATTAAGACATACCTATGCAACTATGCAATTTGAAGCTGGTCTACCTTTAAAAACTGTATCCGTTTTATTAGGGCATAGTAGTACAGAAATAACATCAAATACTTATACTCATGTGTTAAAAAAAGAGAAAGAAAAAAGCATTGATATTCTTAGTGTGTTAAAAATGTGTTAATCACCTCTGAAAGCAAATAAAAACATTTTACAAAACTAGTCATGTCAACACTTTTGGTGCACTTGGTGAGATTCGAACTCACGACTTCTGGATTCTTTTTTATAGTAAATACTTTTTACTTGAGTGTTCTTAATAATACTGTTTTAGCTATTCTCATTTCTTGTAGTAACTTGAGTATTCTTAACTATAATAAAACTTATGTGTTAAAAATGTGTTAATAAATAAGGCTAGGAAATTTAATCCTAGCCTTAATCATCATCTTTTATCAATATAATCCTCACTCTATAAAAGAATAGAGTGAGGATTAGTTAATAACGTTCCCCCTGCTTTTATTGTTTCTAATTTTCTAAATTATTTATAGCGTATTGTGCTTCTTCTTCGGTGAATTTTTCTCCAGCATCTGATACCAATTGGTCGTGTATAGCACTCTTAGACATATTCATTTTATCTTGATATGTTTTAGCTTTAGCTAATGCATTCTTTTTCCAATCTGATTTTACATTATCTACAGCATACTGTGCAGCTTCTTTAGGAAATTTTTCTCCAGCATCTGATGTTAATTGCTCATATAGACCTTTTTTAGACAAATTCATTTTGTTAGCATAAGTATCTGCTTTTTTTAATGCTGATTGATATTCCTTAGGTATATTATCTTTTTCATCCTTTGCAGCTTTTTCGGCTGCTATTTTAGCATCTGCATCTGCTTTTGCTTCTTCATCTGCTTTTTGTTTAGCAACTTCTGCTGCCTTTTCTTCTTCTGTCTTCTCTTTTGGCTCTTCTTTTACTGTAGTCTCTACTTTTGCTGTTGTAGATTTATCTCCTGTATTTGTAGTTTTAGGCGCAAAGGCTGCGATTAAAATAAATGTAACTATTAACCCTATTCCATAATATTTCAATACACTCTTCCTATTTCTTTTTTCTAAATCTCCCCATTTTAAAACCATAGTAGGTTTTATGAGCCCTAGAATCAAACCAATTATACATGCCAAAAATAACAATATAAATATAGCAGTCATTAATATTCCCCCTCAAATCTTTATAAACTAATTGTATATTATTTGTATGTTTTGTCAAATAAATGTTATACTAAAACAATGCTAATCACCTAAAACCGTCTGATAGCCTATAGGTAACGATAATTGTCCAAAAGTAACAGAAAAGCACCAAGAATTTACCTCTGTTTTGTTACCGCCTTTAGACGTTGCTATATCTAGCCTGTATGGTTTTAATACAACTTTAAAAATAATAATTTGAATTATATTGAACTAAAATGAAATGAATATTTGATGAATTTTTGACGTCAAACAAAAAAAAGCTAGAAATTTAATTCTAGCCTTTATCTATTCTTTCTGACTTTATATTCTTCATTTATTCTTTTCCAATTCTTAGCCATACAAACTAAACTTGATATTAAAAGTATGATCGCAATAAATAGTAATGGTGGAAATATAAATCCAATGAATAAACATGGAAATCCTAAAAACAATAATGTTATATGTCTAGTATAACTATTATTACCTATAGGATCTTGGACTATATTTCTATTTTCCATTGTTGCTGCTGGAGTATTATTTTTACCCATGCTCTTAAATGATTTTCTTTTACTATACCTAACTCCATTAGCTCCTACAGAACTACCAACACCATTTTTATTTACTGATACTCTAGCACCTTTTACACCTGCAGATAATCCCACACCAGTTTTACCAACATTTACATTAAAAAGCTTACCAATTTTAATTGATTTTCTAAAACTCAATCCCATGATAATACCTCCTAAATATTATTAATACAATTGTATACTATTTGTAAACTTTGTCAATTATTCTACCTATAGGTAGAAAACAAGGGCTATAGAATTTTACTCTATGCCTTTAATATTATTTATTAAATTTTCCAAAGTTCATCCACGAACTCATTAGCTTTTTTAAACTTATCAAATTCCTTTGTTTTTATAGGTTTATTTTTATATACTCCATATTCTACTTGTCTAAGGTAATCATTTTTTTGCTCTAAAAATATATAAAAACTATTTGGAATCCATATAACTACAAATTCTTTATTTACAATAGTATTTTTTTTCATAATATCAACTCCTTAATTATTTTTAACAACTCTATAGTTGAATATTACAACTTATAATTTGTATTGTCAATATATTTTTACAATTTTAAAGTTGTATTTTAAAATTTAATAATTTATAATACAATTAAGGAGTTGATAAAATGGACTTTTCAAAAATGATAAAAAAGATTTTAATAGATAAAGATATGAATATGGGCCAACTAGCTGATAAATTAGATACTAGTCAACAAAATTTAAGTGCAAAATTAAAAAGAAATAATCCAAGTCTAAAGGAAATGCAAGAAATTGCTGAAGCTCTTGCATATGAATTAAAAATAGAATTTATTAACAAAGGGTAAAAAAATAAAGGGTATAAGAAATTAATCTTATACCCTTAACACTCTTGATATTAAATTATTAGTTTATTTTTCTATACTATAAAACCAACTACCTAAAGTAGATTTAAGTAAGTTGCATTTATCTATAGGCAAGTATTCTGTTTCAATCCACACACCTTTAGCATTGCCCCTCACATAGCATTTAACACCTGTGAAATATCCAAGTATATAATTTATGTCTATGCCATCATAAGTATCTGACGAGTGTGGCAAATAAGATGTTACTATATATCCTTTGCCTGTTTGTATAGGTGAATTAATAACATCTTTAGGAATATTTGAATCTATTGCATTACAAAGCACATGAGCTAATTTATCCCATGAATATTGATTAAATATAGCTATATCTGTATTTGAGTCACAAAAACATATTTCTGAAATCAAATTACCACAATTAATATGATTCATTTCATAATCCTTAACAAACTTGATACCACGATTTGTAAATCCTAATTCTGCAAAATTACTTACAAGTCTTTGTGCTATTGGATAAGCCCCACTTGATTCACTAGACACTAATACTTCTGTTCCATGTGCAGTTGTATCATAGCAATTCATATGCAAGCTTGCAAAAAAGTCTACATTATTAATATTTGCTTTTGTTGCACCTTCACTAAGCTCTCCATTTTCTGTAGTAGCATTACTATTACAATCTATTACAGTATGTCCATAGCTTTCTAATAGTGCTTTAACTGTTGCATAATATAATTTCATTTGGTCATGTTCATTAACTATTCCTATAGCACCCTCACAATTATCGCTGTGTCCTGCTCTTAATCCTATTATCATTTAACATCCTTCTTTCTAATAAATTAAAATAAAATAGAGCAACCATAAGGCTGCTCTTAAAACTAAGCTACTATTATTGGTGTTGCAACCGAATTAACTGTAATAACCGATTGAACTTTTACTAGTTGATCTTTAAGGATCGTATTGTCTGCTTGTAATTGAGCGTTAGACTCTTGTAATTTCTTTAATAAGTCTGAATTATCTATTACTGCTGCTTTATCTGCATTAACTTCTCCAGCTATTGATTGTCTTAAATTATTAATATCAGTTTGATCTAATTCTGGAAATTTAGCTAATAAATATTTACCAAATTCTTCTGCCTTAGATTTAATTTTTTCTTCTACCGTTGTACTAATCCTTTTATTTTCATCTACTACTCTCCAAATTTTCTTTGCTTCTGTGAAATAATTTTGATTTTTTAATATTTCTGATTCTACTCCACTTTTAGCTAATTTGCTTTCTAATACCTTTGCGATTAATGTTAATATTGTTTTTATCATTTTACATTCCACCTTTTTTTAATTTTTATATAAGAAAAGAG
>Ga0302173_10000138_pt1 | contig 38210 bp, 39 predicted proteins | sample I_Fen_N3_1_FD_198785 | JGI IMG/M metagenome (GOLD analysis project Ga0302173, IMG submission 198785) | Peat permafrost microbial communities from Stordalen Mire near Abisko, Sweden - I_Fen_N3_1 | ecosystem: Environmental > Terrestrial > Soil > Wetlands > Permafrost | place: Sweden: Abisko... | reverse complement strand
CCAAGTAATTGGAGCTTTCTTGATTTAAAGTAAGATTGATGATATTATTTAACCAATTCCTGCAATGGTTTTAATTGTTCCATGTCGATTTTTGATTCTTTCAAAACGGAAATTATAGTCATGATGTTATTAGGATTCATATTTTCTCCTAATACGCGTACAACTGCAAAACCATTTTCTTTTCTGTTGGCAAAAACGATAAACTCTTTAATGTTATCATCAGAACCAATGTAGCTAATAGAAGCGCCGTCTTTACCAGAGCCAAATGACATTAATTTTTGGTATTTAGGATCTTTTAAAATCTCTTTTACCTTAGCTCTTTCTGTTTCAAACTGAGCTTGATTTTTATCATTAGCTTTAAAAGCTAAGATGTTCATTTTGTCGAATGATTTTAAAGCTTCATTTTGCTCTGCCGATAATTTAGCTTTATCTAAATTTAGAATACTAGACGAAACGTCAAGAGCAATAAAATCTTTATTGTTTGTATTTTCTACAAAATACTTTTGCAATGAAGGTTCAGATTTGCAACTAATTAAAGTTACTAAAACTAAAAGTGCTGAGGTAAAAACGCTTATTTTCATCTTATTTTTTGCCTTTAGAGGCTTTTTTTAAGTCAGAACCACCAGGAAGTTGCATCTTGTCTGTTAGAACTGAAATTTCGTTTAAGTCAAAATTTCCGGTTAGAGAAAGTAAAACAGTTTCGTCGTTTTTTGCGCCATCAACAAACATTAGTAATTCTTTAATTTGTGTATCGCTTGCGCCAGATTTTACTAGTATACGAACATTTTTTCCGCTGTCATTAACTCGCATTAATTCTTCTAAACCGGCAGATTTTACATATTTGTCTGCGGCAACTTTCATGTCCGCTTCAATTTTAGGGTTCTTGGTTGTAAACACTTTTAAGTTGTCTAATTTTTTGATTAGAGCAATGTATTGCTGTGTATCTTTATCAGCATTATCAGCTTTTACTTTGCTCATTAAATCGAACATTTTTTTGTTTACAATTACAGATGTTACATCGTCCTGACCATCAAATTTGTCAAATGCCCCTTGAGCATAAAAAGTTGTGGTAACGAATGCTAAAACTAGTGTTATGATGAAATTTTTCATTTTTGATTGATTTAAAATTACTGTTTAAAAATTTTGTTTTTTGATTGTTGATATTCTTGAATGTATTGTACACTTTCGATACCTACATTCACGTTGTTTGATAATAGGGCCAAAGCTTTTTGCGTTGCAGCAAGTGCTTCTTCCGGATTATCGTAGGTTCCTAGTTCTGATTGCGCTACAGCTGGAGCTGCATTTTTTTCGCTCACAAAAAAATAGGTTCCAATTCCTAGTAAAACAACAACTGAAGCTGCAATTGATAACCATGCTACATTTCGTTTTTTAGCTTTTAATGGTATTTCTTGCGTCGATTTTTGTTCTTTTACCTGAGAGAAATAACCAAAAATTGGTTTGTATTGCTCTAAATGCTGCGCAACATTTGATGAAGAAAAATATTCTTTTAACTGATTTTCTTCGGCAATACTTGTTTCTCCCTGAAAGTATTTTTCTAATATATCTTCTATTTTATCTAATTCCATAACTGTGTGTGTTAACCATTGATTCTCTTATTTTTTTTCTCGCTCTCGAAAGTGCTACCCGAATAGCTGTTTCGTTCATGTTGACAATTTTCGCAATTTCATCAAATTCATATTGTTCAACATCGCGTAACTGAATTAATATTTGTAGTTGTTCAGGCAACTGACTTATTATTTTTTCGACCCATTCTAAACTATTCGAATCTTCCAGTTTTTTATCCAACTGCGGCTCACGATCTGTAAAATTATTATGAACGATTTTTAGATTTCCGGCTCTTTTTGATTTTAATTGATCCAAACAATAATTTTTGGTCATTGTCATTGCAACAGCTTCAATATTATTATAAGCGTCTAAATTATCTTTCTTATTCCATAGTTTAACCATTACTTCCTGAGTAGCATCTTCAGCCTCTTCGGTGCTGGTTAATAATCGTTTTGCCAGACGAAAAACTTTGTCTTTAAAAGGATTTATTAATTCTATAAACACATTCTGATTCATAAAATCTATTGGTTATTCGTTAGCTTATATAGTCAAGACGAAGCACTATTATTTTTGTTACAAGAGGGTATGCCTTTTTTATTAAAAAAAACATAAAAAAATAATTATTGTTAAAACTAAAGATACTATTTTTACGTTAATACTACATAGATACTGCTATATGAAAACAATATTAAAGAGTGTACTGTTATTATTTTTGCTAGCTTTTTCTTTACAATCCTGTGAAGATCAAGACGATGTCGAGTCTCCAGCAGATTTGCAGGTAAAAGATTTTGTTTGGAAAGGTTTGAACCAATATTATTTGTGGCAGGCCGATGTTCCTAACTTGGCTGATACTCGTTTTAGTAATCAGGATGCATTAAATTCTTTTTTAAGAGGTTACTCTAAACCTGAAGATCTATTTCAGGATTTATTGAATAAACCCATTAGTAAATTTCCAAAAGGTCAGGCAATTGATCGATTTAGTTGGATCGTTGATGATTATACCGTTTTGGAACAAGAACTACAAGGAACTTCAAAAAATGATGGAGTAGATTTTAGATTGAGTTATAAGCCAAACAGCACTACAGAATTAATTGGTTATGTTCGATATATTTTGCCTAATTCTAATGCTTCGACAAAAGACATTAAACGTGGTGATATTTTTAATGCCGTAAACGGAACACAATTGACGGTTTCTAATTATCAGGCGCTTTTGGCTGCTGATAGTTATACCTTAAATATGGTTACTTTTAATGCAACCACTTCAACTTTTGAGTCGAATGGGAAATCTGTAGCATTAGTGAAAACAACTTTAGACGAAAATCCTATTTTTATAAATAAAGTTATTACGTCAGGAAGTCATAAAATAGGTTACTTAATGTACAATGGTTTTTATGCCAATTACGACACGCAACTTAATGCCGCTTTTGCAACTTTAAAAGCCCAAGGTATTACTGATTTTGTTCTAGATTTAAGATATAACGGAGGTGGTTCTATACAAACGGCAACGCGTTTGGCGAGCATGATTACAGGTCAGTTTACTACCAAAATTTTTGCTAAAGAAAAATGGAACGCAAAAATCAATGATTACTTTGAAATCAATGATCCTGAATCTTTAAATAATAGGTTTGTCGATAAAATAGACGGAGCAGCAATTAATAGTTTAAACTTAACCAAAATCTATATTTTAACAACAAGCGGAACGGCTTCTGCAAGTGAATTGGTTATTAATGGTTTGGTTCCTTATATTTCGGTGGTTCAAATAGGAGAGACAACAGTGGGTAAAAATGTTGGTTCTATTACGATATATGATTCTCCGACTTTTGGAAAAGCAGGAAGAAATCCAAATCATAAATATGCTATGCAACCTCTAGTATTAAAAATTGTTAATGCATCTGATTTTGGTGAATATACTAATGGTTTACCACCAACTTTTGAACAGCTAGAACGTATAAGTAATCTTGGCGTTTTAGGAGATGCATCTGAACCCTTGTTAAATGCTGCGATTTCTAAAATTACAGGATCAACTTCTAAGAAAACAGAATCGGATAAAGGTGTTGCTTTAAAAACTTTTACAGATTCTAAAGGGATGAGTGGAATTAAGAATCAAATGTATCTTGAAAAAGCTCCTGAGGGACTTTTAAGATCACTAAAATAAAAAAAAAGGGCTTTCAGAAATGAAAGCCCTTTTTAGTTAAAAAGAATCCAAAAACAATTCTAATTATTATTTGAGTAAAAACCATTTGGTCCTTTACCAGCGGTTAAAGTTTTTAAGGCTGTTCCAGTTGAAGAATATACAGTAACAGTTCCATCAGATGTAAATGCATTTGCATCTCCAGAATAGATTTTACCATCAATTACACCAAAACCATAAAAAGTAGACCAGCTGCTGTCTTTAACTGAAAATAAAGCTTTGTCAGAAAAAGCAGTTGCAGTTAAGTTAATAGCATAAACTTCAGTTGCTTGAGTATAGTAGATTTTATCTCCATCAATATCCATATTTAAGGCACTTTTTGTTGCAATTGCTTCAAAAGATGTTGCAGTGTCTGTAGAAGTATTGATTTTAGATAAAGTGTTTTTTGTACTAGTTCCAGACAATACATAAACACTTCCGTTTTTTTCTTCAATAGAATTAATTCCATTTGCAAGCGTAATAGTTTTAGAAACAGTATTGCTTGCTGGGTTAATTACAGTAACATCAGTTCCGCTTCCGTAAGCAGCATTTGTTACATATAGTTTTCCGTTTGCAGCAACAATTCTCTCTGCAGTCTTGTTTAAAGGAATAGATGCTATGTAAGCAAAAGTTTTAGCATCATAAACAGTTACTGCTTTAGAAATAGAATTAGTCACATACAACTTGTCGTTTAAAACAACGCTGTAACGTGGGTTTTGAAGTTTTTCAGTAATTGTACCAAGGCTTTTAAAAGTATAACGGTTTACAACCTCTACTTCGTTTGAATTGTTTACCACAATAAAAGCTTTTTCGTTACTAAAACTCATTGATTGAGCAACATCCCCAAGAACCATTGGAGTGTTTACTAATTTGAAAATATCATTTTGAAAAGTATTCAAATCGTTCGAAACAAAAGAGACCGAAGCATTTGGAGTTCCAAAATTTCCTTCATTTAAAATAAGTACCCCATTGTCATATGCGCCAAGAGGAGCGTCGTTGTTATCATCATCGTTACTACAAGAAGCAAATAAAAATGCAGATGCAATAATTCCTAAATAAAGATTTTTTAGTTTCATGTTTTAATAATTAAGGTTTAAATAAATGGTTAAGTTTCGCCCGGGCATATAGCGACTAGGCAGCGCTTCATATTTTTCGTTCCAAAGATTGGCAGCTTTAACCCCAACTTTGAAAATATTTTTTTTACTAAAATTATAGTCAACTCCAATGTTCGAAACATTGTAAGCATCCAGAATGTCTTTTGGATTATTATCTGAAGTTGTAAAAATTTCTCCCGTAAACATTACCTGATAATATGCCGAAAGTTTTTTGTAATAATAAGATATTGAACCAGTGAGTTTATGATACGGGACATAAAACAACTGTTTGTCTGTTTTATCATCTGTTGAAACCGTGTAAGCATACGTTCCGTTAAAATCAAAAGTATGTTTGTTGAATGATTTTCGCCATCCTAAGAGCGCTTCGGCGCCATAAATTGTTACTTTGTCTGTGTTTTCAGGCGACCAGTTTCCAGAGTTATTAGGCAGCCAGCGAATCATATCCTTAATTTTCATTCCGTAAGCCGTAACCGTCAGTCGAAAATCTTTATATTTAAAATCATTACCTATTTCTGCTTGATAAGAACTTTCTGGTTTTAAATCAGGATTTCCACTTCCTGTCCAATACAAATCATTAAATGTTGGAATCCTGTAATTTCTGGACACATTAAATTTGAGCTGATAGAAATCTGAAAAATTATATCTTGATCCGGCAGAAAATAGAACAGGACTTTTATAAACATCAGAAACTTCTTTTCTGGCACTCAGTTCATAATTCCATTTTTCAGTAAGCGTATGTTTCCATAAAATACTTGCACCGCCAATTTCGCGACTGCTTTTGCCAATTCCAGAACCAAGACCATCATTTTTAGTATAATCTAAAATAGTACTGATTTTAATTGTGGAGGACAACGAATAATCAAGATCGTATTTCCCTATAAAGCTTTTAACTCCTCCTGACGTAAAACCATCAAGATTTATATCTTCAAAGTAATTGTAATGTTCTGAGATGTAAGCAAGTCTTAAATTAGATTCGAATTTATTGAACGAACTAGTCCAGGTTAATAAATTTCGAGTATTATAATCTTGGTATTTGGTTTTGGTAGCATTTGGAGATGTTAACGAAAAATGACGTTCACCATCGTATATTTCGCTATAAAATTTAATACTGTTTTTGTTATTTATTTTATATCCAACCGCGGCATCAAGTGTATTATTGTAGTATTGTCCGTTTGTATTCCATACATTTTGACCTACAAATTTAAAGTCATTGTCAGAACTATTTCTAGTAAAACTAGCGTCAAAACTCCATTTTTTAGTAGCAGCCGTAAGACCATAAATAGCACTTATAGTATTAAACTCTCCGTAATAGATTTGGAAATCGTTTTTGAAAGTATCAGTAAATTTCAAATCATTATTTAAATGAATAGTTCCACCAATTGCGCCACTTCCGTAAACAATACTTCCCCCGCCGGCTTTTACATCAATAGAATTAAAACCTCGAGTCGAAATCGTATTAAAATCAGTTTGTCCTAAAAGTTGAGAGTTTATATTTATTCCGTTCCATACCACCACAGTCTGTTGAGATGTTGTCCCTCTAAACGATGGAGAAGAAGTCATACCCAGACCATTTTCTTTAAAATAAATTACAGTATTATAATTTAAAAGAGAAGTAAGCGAAGATTGGTTTTTAGTAATGATAGAATCATTTAACCTTTGTATCGATTGTGTATTAGCAAAATTCTTAAGATTATTATCTGAAACTATAACCTCTTTAAGTTTGTTAATAGAATCGTTTTGCGCCGAAACAATGTGGCACATTAAGAGAAAGAAAAAAGCAAAACGTTTTTTTAAAATCATAATTTCTACACTCTTTTTCCCGAGAGCTCGATATTAGTTACAAAGGCAGGTCTCCTGGCTTGCGTCTTGTTGTTTACCTTCCCATTCGCCGGGGCGAGCAGTGGTTTTGTAGTAACAACAAGCATTCTTTTCAGAACAAAGCTTACAGTTGCGGGTACAGCTCAAGATTTTTAATTCTACTTGATTCCCTTTTAATGTGTTTTTTTGTAATTATAACACAACCTTAATTTCGTGCAAAGATAAAGTTAAAATTGTCGAATTTTCAAATATGTTTTACTTTTTAAAGCAAATTCTAAACAAAACGGTCTTTAGACCTCAATTTTGATGACTTGTCCAAAATCTACTTTGTTGTTAAACGCATCTTTTAGTGGTAATGAAGTATGATGACATAATATGCTTCTTATTACTCCTGCATGAGCAACAATGACTACGGGTTTTGTCATATTTTTAGAAATTATATGGGAGAAAAAATGCCCAACTCTTTCGTGTAGTTTAATAAAAGATTCGCCGTTTGAAGCAGGAAGATTTACAAAATCTTCCATCCACGGATTAAGTTGTTCGGGCGCAATATCATTCCAGTTTTTCATTTCCCAGTCACCAAAATTCATTTCCATTAAACGATCGTCTATTTCGAACGAAATGGCTTTTGTTTTATTTTGAATGTAATCTGCCAACATCACACAACGCTTTAACGGACTGGAAAAAAGTATTATTTCTGAGGGTAATTGCAAAACAATGTTTTCAAAAATACTTTCAAAAGGTTCTCTTAAACTCACATCTGATTGACCATAACAAATACCTTTTTCGCAAATGGTTTCTGTATGGCGAACTAAATAAATTTCCATATAAAAAGAATACTTAAATAATAAACAACTTCGCAAACTTGTTGCGTTGCGCCCAAGCAATCTCCGGTGTAACCATCAATCCATTTTTGAAAATATCGGGCTAAGAAAAAACGCATGATAAAAACCGGAACTAACGCAAAAAGAAACTGATAATGAAAATAAGAGAAAGCAAACAACGGAAGTAATCCGAAGAAAAATGAACCAAAAATCTCTTTCCAAGTGTGATTCTTTGCAATAGGTTTACTTTTGCTCGTAGCATCATCTCTGGAATATTCATGTGTAAAAATTATCGAAATTGCAGCCAATCTGCTCAAAGCGTGTGCAGAGATAAATAAAAGAAATACTTGAAGAATTGCAATTGAAGTATCTGTTTTAAAAATTAAAATCGATTCAGATAGTAATTTAAATTTCAATAAAAATAATAAAACTATACCAATTGCTCCATAAGCACCAATGGCACTATCTTTCATGATTATTAGAATTTTTTCTTTAGTCCATCCCCCGCCAAAACCATCACAAACATCTGCAAAACCATCTTCGTGAAAAGCACCAGTGGTAAGAACAGAAATAACAAGGGCAAAAATGACCGCTATTTCTGTTGATAGAAAAAGTGAAAAAAGATTGAGTGCTAAAAAAGAAATACTTCCAACAATCCAGCCAATTAAAGGAAAATAACGTGTTGCCTTGTTTAAATAATCTGGATGATGATCGATGTTTTTTGGACAAGGAATTCTAGTGTAAAACATCAAAGAAGTGAAGAAAATATGTAGTTCTTTTTTCATTATGGGGTTACTTATTTGGCTAAAGCCTATTTGTTTGTCAATATTTTATTCCAACATCTGAAGATGTTGTCTATTGAATTTATGATTGTCTATAAGTTTTATTTTAGGTAACTATTTTTGCATAGACCCAGATTTACATACAGAAATTACGATTTATGTTCTCACGGTTTTTAGTCATTATTTTATTTATAAGAGGCTTACTTGGCTAAAGCCTATTTGATTGTCAATATTTTATTCCAACATCTAAAGATGTTGTCTATTGAATTTTTGATCGTTTATAACTTTTGTTTTGGGAACTATTTTTTTTTATAGCCCCCAGATTTATCTGGGGACATAAAATTTATCGTCACAATGGCTTTAGCCAAATTCTATTTATTGTTTTGAAATCTAAATTTGCTAATAATCTCATCATATTCTTCCTGAAAAGTTTTTTTACTATGATGAACTTCTTGATTTTTAATATAATCTCTGACTTTATCGATTAATGATTCTGAAACTGAAACCGCAAAATATTCATCTTGCCATTCAAATTTTTCTATTGTCAATTTATTTTTATTGATCCAAAAAGAAGATTCACCTTTAATCAATTGTACTATTTTTTGAATGTTTTGATCTACTCCCAATGAAATAAGGCAATGACAATGATCAGAATGTCCATTTATGAAATCAACGTAAATTCCTTTTTCTTTTGCATTCTTTCTAATATGACTCCAGACTTTTTGTCTTAACTCTATCGAATTTAAAAATGGAAATCTGTTCTTAGTACTCCAAACGAAATGGATGTAAACTTTTATGAATGGCATATTTATTGTGTTTTTTCTTACTTAACGCAAGATTTACACTTTAATTACTTTCTACTAACCCCCGCACTTTCAAAACTAGCCATTTCATTCAAAAAAACTTCTGCTGATTTTAAAATTGGAAAAGCAATGGCGCAGCCAGTTCCTTCGCCAAGACGTAAATCTAGGTTTAAAATTGGTTTTGCATTTAAATAATCAAGTAGTTTTTGATGCGCTTGTTCAGCCGAACAATGAGAAAAAACAGTATTTTTTATAATCTCAGGATTTATTTTAGATGCAATTAAAAATGCGACACTACATATAAAACCATCGACTAAAATAATCATTTTATTTTCAAAAGCAGTTAGCATTCCGCTAGCCATTTGTATAATTTCGAAACCGCCAAAATAAGCAAGTTGTTCTTTTAATTCGGCTGGACCGGAATAATTTTCAATTGCTTTTTTAAGTAAGTTGTGTTTCTCAAGTAATTTACTGTTTTCAACACCAGTACCTTTTCCAACACATTCTTCAATTGGTAAACCAGTTAAAAGACTCATTAAGACAGATGCTGTAGAGGTATTCCCAATTCCCATTTCGCCAAAACCAATACAATTACAACCCGTTTGGGCAATATCGTTAACAATAGATTTTCCTTTTTCGAAACACAATTTTAATTCAGTTTGGCTCATTGCTGGAACATGCAAAAAAGATTGAGTTCCTTTGGCAATTTTGGCATTAATTAATTTGGCATTTGTCGGGAAATCATAGTTTACACCAGCATCCACAATAGATAAATCAATATTATTTTGCTTGCAAAAAACATTTATGGCGGCGCCACCTTCGAGAAAATTACCCACCATTTGTCGAGTAACATCTTGCGGATAGGCACTTACGCCATGATTTGCAATTCCGTGGTCAGCTGCAAAAACAACAATATTTGGATTTGTTATTTTGGGACTTAAAGTTTCAAAAACCGTTGCGATCTGAAAAGCCAATGTTTCAAGAGTTCCTAAAGCACCAATAGGTTTGGTTTTAGAATCAATTTTTTCCTTCAAAAGAGCATTGAAATCAGTATTGATTGTTGGTTCAGTTTGAGATTTTTTAGGAAAATCCGGTACATAATTATCAGCTATATTTTGGATTTCTTTACAATCTGGAGCTTCAGATTTTTGTTTCCAATGCAACTGTTGCAACATGGGTTGATTGTCATAATTGGTGGCAGGTTTTCCAATACAGAAATAACCGAGAGGTTCAATATTTTCGGGTAAATCGAGAATTTTTTTAAACTGATAATAATTTAAAATCGAAACCCAACCCATTCCATATCCTTGTTCTGTAAGCGAAAGCCAAATATTTTGCGCCGCACAAACCGAACTAAATTTTACAGCCTCGTTGCTTCCCACAGTTCCAATCGTAAATTGGTTTAAAACAGATCGGTCATAAGCAATAATAAGCCCAATTGGAGCCTCTTCAATTGCTTCTAACTTCAAGGATCTGTAACGTTCTTTTTGTTCCGGATTATCAGTTAGTTCCTCTGCTTTTTTATTATAATCTAAAAATAAATCTTTTACCGCCTTTTTAACTTCTTCAGATTTTATGATAAAATATCTCGTTGCATCAGTCAGTCCAACAGATGGTGCCCAGTGTCCAGCTTGCAAAGCTTTTTCAATTACTTCATCAGGAACACTATCAGTTGTAAAATGTCGAGTGTCGCGTCGCGATTTTAAAATATCATCTAAATGGCTCATCTTTAAATTCCAATTTTCTTAAATTCCAAATTCCAACTCAATATCAATGACAATTTCAAAAAAACAATTTCAATTTGAAATCTAATATTTAAGTAAAGGTAAAGTATAGCTTTGGAATTTGGAATTTAAGTTTTGGAATTTTAAAATTTTATCCTTTAATCTTAACTGGAATTCCTGAAACCATCAAAACTACCTCGTGTGCGTTTGAGGCCAAAAACTGATTCATCCAACCTTGTAATTCGGTAAATTTTCTGCCAATATGAGTTTCAGCATGCACACCCATTCCAATTTCATTGGTTACAATTATTAAGGTTGCATTTTCCTGATTAGCGATAGAAAGAAATTCTTTTTTAGCTTCGTCCAGACTTAAAGAAACATCATTTTGGGTATCAACAAAAAAATTCGTCAGCCAAAGCGTAACACAATCAATTAAAGCGACTTTTCCGGAAAAATTAATTTTACTTAAGTATTTTTCTTCTTCGATATTTGTCCAGCGTTCATCGCGCTCCAGTTGATGACGGTCAATTCTAGTTTGGAAATCCGAATCCCATTTTCTGGCAGTTGCTACATAAATTGGAGAATCTGAAAGTTCTAAAGCCAGATTTTGAGCATAACTGCTTTTTCCAGAACGCTCGCCTCCGGTAATTAGGTAAATCATTTTTTAATGGTTAATTATAAATTGTTAGTTGTTAATTATTATGGCGTTTCCTACGGTCGGGCTATCTGCTAAATCTTTTATTTTTTAAAGAAAAAAATAAAAGGATATCGCTTTTATCCCTAACGCAAATGATTGAGTATATAAAAAAATAGTCATAAACTTATAACTAGTAATTCATAACTCATAATTATTAATACGGGCAATGTCGGCAATCATTTCCGCAGCAAGTTCCTCGTTTAAGGTGAAACCAAGGTTTAAAAACGTAATTTCCGTCTTCGATATAATAGTCAATTCCTTCAATTAATTTTTCTTGTTTGGGTAAAGATATAGCTTTGTTTTTTAGTGCTCTTTGTGGAGTAAGTGTCTCAACATAAGCATCAATTTTATCTTCGCAGGCTTCTTTAAAGCAAACTGGACAAAGACAATCTCCTCCGTCAGACATGTTAAAAATAGGAGGAAAGTCATTACACCAACATTTGCTTTCTTCAGAAATGTCTCCACAACTAAATGAAGATTCACAACTTGAGCAGGTTTTTGTTTTAATTGTATTCATGGGGCAAAGGTGGTATTTGTTGCGTTTTGTAAGAATAAAGGTAGACAAAAAAAATAGAAATTGCGTTACCTTTGCGATTATTGAAAATGTAAATTATGGAATTGAACGATTCAAATTATATGCCATAATCCAGAAAAACAAAGTCTAATTCCTTTAATAAATAATAGAGCCTATATATGAGACATTTACCTAAATTGATTTTTGTTTTATCATTTTTTATTCTTGTTGGATGCAAAAAAAATGAAACCACAGTTGTCGAAAAATCTAAAATTGCAAAGAATAGTATTGAATACGCTTCTGGTCTTTCTATCGTAAAACAAGAAGGATATTCGATTGTAACGGTTACAGAACCGTGGCCAAATGCCAAAGCAAAATTTACATATGTCCTAAAAGAAAAAGACGCCAAAGTTCCGGATAGTCTACAATCATATACTACAATAAAAGTACCTCTGGAATCTATTGTCGTGACATCGACAACTAATATTCCATTTTTAGAGATGTTGGAAGTCGAGAACAAATTGGTTGCTTTTCCTCATACGGATTATATTTCTTCGGAAAAAACCAGAGCTTTAATCGATAAAGGTTCAGTAAAAAATGTAGGTGAAAATGAAAAATTAAACATTGAACAACTTATAGAATTATCTCCGGATTTAATTGTGACTTTTGGAGTAGATAACAACAATCCAGCTTTAGATAATTTGAAAAAAAGCGGTTTAAGTATTTTAATTCAAGCAGATTGGATGGAGCAATCTCCATTAGGAAAAGCAGAATGGATTAAACTTTATGGTGCTTTATTTGGTAAGGAAGATAAGGCAAAAGAGCTATTTGATAAAATTGTTTTAAGCTACGATCAGGCCAAAAAATTAGTTGCAAATAAACCTGCAACGTCAACAGTTTTATACGGTTCAATGTACGAAGATGTTTGGTACGTTGCAAAAGGAAATAGTTGGGTTGCACAATTTATGAAAGATGCTCACGCCAATTATTTATGGGCAGATTTAAAAGGAACCGGAAGCGAAGGTTTATCTTTTGAAAAAATATTAGTAAAAGCAAAATCTGCAAATTTTTGGATAGCTTCGGGATCATTTAAAAGCTTGGCAGAAGTAGAAAAAGCCAATCCGCATTACAGTCAGTTTGATGCTTTTAAAAATAAAAACGTTTACACATTCGAAGGTAAATATGGAGCGACGGGAGGAACCGTTTATTATGAATTGGCTCCAAGTCGTCCGGATTTAGTTTTAAAAGATTACATCAAGATTTTTCATCCTGATCTTTTACCAAGCTACGAATTTACTTTTGCGTCTAAATTAAACTAAGTTCATTGATAAATAAAAAGCGAAATATAATCCTGTTTTCGGTACTCGGTTTAGTCTTTCTGTTCATGTTTTTTTTAGACATTAGTTTAGGATCGATCACCATTCCATTCAAAGAAGTTTATACCAGTTTAACAGGTGGGCAAGCAAGCAAAACAACTTGGGAATACATTATTATTAACTATCGTTTGCCAAAAGCAATTACAGCTGTTTTGGTTGGAGTTGGGTTGGCTATAAGCGGATTGTTAATGCAAACATTATTTAGAAATCCTCTTGCAGGTCCTGATGTTTTAGGATTAAGTTCTGGAGCTATTTTGGCGGTTGCAATTGTAATTTTGGGCGCAGGTTTTTTACCGACATTTTTAAATTCAGTTTTGTTATCTCCCTATATAATTGTACTTGCGTCGACATTAGGAAGTATTGCGGTTTTAATGCTTGTTTTATTAGTAGCGCAAAAGTTGCGAAATACAATGGCAATATTAATAGTAGGACTTATGTTTGGTAGTTTTACCAGTGCTATTGTGGGGGTTTTAACCTATTTTAGTTCAGCAGAACAATTACAGAAATTTACTTTTTGGTCATTAGGAAGTTTAGGAAGTCTTTCCTGGACATCGATTGCTATTTTGGCATTTTGCGTAGGTTTTGGTTTGCTGTTAAGTGCGAGTAGTATAAAACCTTTAAACGCATTACTGCTTGGTGAAAACTATGCAAAAAGTATGGGTTTGAATTATAAAAAAGCCCGACTTGTTATCATATTTGCCACGAGTATTTTGGCGGGAAGTATAACTGCTTTTGCGGGGCCAATTGCTTTTATTGGTTTGGCAGTGCCGCATATTGCAAAGCTAACTTTTCAAACCAGTAATCATGCAGTTTTATATTGGAGTACGTTTTTTTATGGTGGTATAATAATGTTGTTTTGCGATATTGCATCACAATTACCTGGATTAGAAACCACATTGCCAATCAATGCAATCACCTCTATAATTGGTGCGCCTGTGGTCGTTTATTTGCTAATGCGAAAAAGAAATTTTCAGTAAAAATATTAGCCACAGATTGTACGGATTAAACGGATTATCGCAGGTTATTTTAATTGTTTTAATCTTTTTAAAAAAAAACTCAGTAACAATAAAGAAAAATTTTGGCAAATATATTAGCCACAGATTACGCAGATTATCGCTAGTTATTTAAAATCATTTTAATCCGTGTAATCTGTGGCAAAAAAAACTTAGCAACTTAGCATCTCAGTCACTTAGTAACTAAAAAAAAAATGAATACAATTCTAAATACATCAAACTTAAAAATTGGCTATAAGTCCAAGAAATCGGTTGTGACTATTGCTGAGAATCTAAATTTGAATTTAGCTTCAGGAAAATTGATTTCATTAATTGGGGCAAATGGAATTGGAAAATCGACTTTGTTACGAACGATTACTGGAATTCAGCAGCCTTTATCTGGGAATGTTTTCTTGAATAATAAGGATATAAACTTTTACAAGCCTTTAGATTTAGCGCAGAATTTAAGTTTAGTTTTAACTGAGAAACTTCCGCCGAGTAATTTATCTGTTTTTGAGTTAGTCGCTTTGGGGCGTCAACCTTACACGAATTGGATTGGTACTTTAAACCAAACCGATATAGAAAAAGTTCAGGAAGCTTTGGAACTGACGCAAATCGAACATTTGGCTCAGAAAAAGCATTTCGAAATAAGTGATGGGCAATTGCAAAAAGTTCTAATAGCGCGAGCTTTGGCGCAAGATACTCCATTAATTATTTTGGATGAACCTACTACACATCTTGATTTATTGCATAAAGTTTCCTTATTTAAATTGCTGAAGAAGCTAACTCAGGAAACGCAAAAATGTATTTTGTTTTCGACACACGATATCGATTTGGCAATTCAGTTAAGTGACGAAATGATTATTATGACGCCAGAAGTTGTTGTGCAGGATGAACCTTGTAATTTGATTTCAAACGGAAGTTTTGCGACTTTGTTCAAAGACGAACATATTACTTTTGATGCTGAAAAAGGGAAGTTTATAATTACTTAATTTTTGCAATTTTGTAATTATTGATTTTTTTAGTGATTAAAAAGAAGGTTCCAACAAATAATAAAAAAACGGTAATTTTCATTAATAGTTCGAGAATTAGATTCGAAGGATAAATACCTAAATCGTTATACATTATCCAAGAACTTGGCAGATAATCTCTCTGAATAGAAGTATAAAATAGGACCATTTTTTCTATTGAAAATAACAGTAAAACGGTAAAAATCAGCCTTAGTAAAATATTTTTTCGGATTGATTTAAATCTCAATAGTTGTGTTATTAAAAACCAAAGTAAGGGTTGTATCCAAAATCCAAACCAATATTTTCCAAACATACGGTTTACTAGAAGAGATTTATCTTCTTCATTAAGTATATTTAATTCTACAATAGTTCCAATTATCCATGTGATGAAATAAAGAATCCCTATAAATGAAATAAAACGATTTGATTCTTCATCGACATATTTAAGGAATGGTTTTTTAAAAAAGAGTGAAAGAAAAATATATAGAATTGTCACCAATCCAAATGCAGTAAATAAATCTATCTGAATTAATTCTAATGTAAATATTATTCTTTCCACTGTTTTTTTTGCTGATTAATTAAACCTTCAATCCAATTTGTCTCTTAGCTTCACCAACTACAAACGCCACAGAATTGGCAATATTAAAACTTCTAATTAATTTTGACATCGGAATGGTTAAGTGGTTTTCAAAACGATCAAGAACCTCTTTACTTAAGCCAACACTTTCTTTACCAAAAACCAACCAATCTCCATCTTGAAAATCAGTTTCGAGATACGATTTATCGGCATGAGAACTCATTAAAAAAACACGTGATTGATCTGGAATTTGCGCAATCCATTTTTCGATGTCTTGATATTCAGTAACATCAAGATGCACCCAATAATCCAGACCGGAACGTTTTAGGTTTTTGTCGTTAATTACAAATCCAAAAGGATGAATTAAATGCAGACGGCTTTCTGTACCTACACACAAGCGTCCAATATTTCCAGTATTATTTGGTATTTCAGGTTCAACAAGAACAACGTTTAGCATTATTTTTTGAGTTATAAGTTATGATTGATGTTTTTAGAAATTATCTAATTATCAAATTGCCGCATTATCTAATTTAAAAAAATTAGAAACTTCAAGAACTTCTCCGGCTTTTAAGTTTTGCAAATATACATTTCCTATTCTAACGCGAACCAATCGTAACGTTGGAAAACCTACCGCAGCAGTCATTTTTCGAACCTGACGAAACTTTCCCTCATTAACCGTTATTGAAGCCCAGGAAGTAGGTCCGTGACGTTCGTCTCTTATTTTCTTGGCTCTTGGACCAAAATCAGGAATATCAGTCACGATAAAAGCAGAACAAGGTTTAGTTTGATATTTTCCACCATCAAAACCAATTTCGACACCTTTTTGCAATTGTTCGATCGCTTCGGGAGTTATAATTCCATCGACCTGAACATAATATTCTTTGTCGACTTTTTTGCTTCTTATTTGTTCGCTAACTTTTCCGTCAGTTGTCAATAAAAGTAAACCTTCAGAATCTTCATCAAGTCTTCCAATTGCCATTGTGCCAACGGGAAAATTGTGCAATTCGCCTAAAAGTTTTTTCTTCCTTTTTAATTCATATATAAATTGACTTAAATAGCCGTAAGGTTTAAAAAGAATGAAATGGTGATGCATTTTGTATTTTTTAGAATGCAAAGATAGTTTTGTTTCAGATGTGATACCAATTTAAACTATTCCTGTTTCTCCTTTTTCATTTTTGTGAGCCATAGATAAACAAACCAGACTACAGTTATTCCAAAAATGACAAATAACAACGGATAATAGTTTTTGAAAAAATTCATAATACCAGATTTTAGAGTTACTGATAAAAGTATGATTTTGACCAATAGCATACAATATTGAGTGTTTAATATTTTGATTTGTATGCTATTGGGATTTTCAAGAATAAATATTTATACCAAAAGCTATGTTAAAAGGTTGATTTCTCCATCTTAAAATTCGTAATATTATATAGTAATGAAAAATATAACGTCATGGAAAATAATAATTTAGGTTCTAAGAAAATAAATGGAACGCAAAAAGACAGCGATTCAGCAAAAGGTAAAAATGTTTCTCATAATGTAGATTCAGATGCTGCTAAACTAAAAAAAGAAGTTGTAACTGATGCCTCAGGAAATAAAGAAATTGTGGATCGGGCGCGAAATGTAAACGAAAATATTGAAGAAACTTCAAATGAAGTAAATCCGAATAATCCGAATGCTAATCGAGGTGTAGAGACAGATGAAGAGGCACAGAAAACAGTCGAAAATAAAGATCGAAATTCTGATGTTGCCCCTAATCGTTATCCAAATTCGCATCCTGACAACCATGAAGACAGAGGAAATATGAAACTAGATGAGTGATGTTTTTTATTATTCTGGATTTTGCTAAGTTTCTTATACTTAGATTTAAAATTTAAAAGCTATCTCGATTTGAGATGGCTTTTTTTTGTTACATAAATTACATTGTAGGAAATAATTATAAGATTTATTTTATTAAAATTTTTAATTACGTTAATTCGTACAATAATGTATAATTTTACAAAGGCGATATATACCTGATAAATTTTAAATTAATGCCGAATTAAACTGAGTTTTGTTAGAGAATGTTTATAAATTGGAATACAATAAGTTTAAGTTTTCGCAATATTCGCTTAACTTTAAACGACATAAATTTGATTTCTAAAAACTTTATTTTTTTTAACGTATGAAAAACAATTACTCTGTTCGCCATCTCATGGCTTTATTAAGTTTTTTTTATTGTTGCTCTGGGAATCTTTTCGCTCAGATAATAATGCCAACAAAACAAACATTGCCTTATAAGCAAAAATTTGATACTTGGCCAAATGATGCAACAACCGATGCTATCAGCTTTTTGCCAGGTTTTCAAGGATGGGTTGCCGGAGCAAATGTTTCTGGTCCTACTCAATATATTACAGATGCAACTCTTACTGCCAATGCGACAATAATTGCGGGTAAAGATGCGGCAAGTAGTTCTGGAAGCTTTTATAATTATGGAGGGAAGATAGGTTTTCTAAATACAGGATCATTTAATTTTGCGCTTGGTTTTGCTTTTTCAAGTATTGGACAAACGGATATTAAAGTTCAATATGATGCAATTACGATTAGAAATCCGTATGATGTGCCTCCAAAGACTACGAATACAAGAATCAATGAAATGATTTTGCAATATAGAATTGGAGATAACGCCCCTTTTATTAATCTACTAGATACGGCTTATAAAAATAATACAGATAATCAACTAAGCGGTGTAGCAGATCAAAATTTGAAAACAATAACAGTTGTTTTACCTGCTGAATGCGAAAACAAAGACTTAGTTCAAATTAGATGGATTTCAAAACAAGAGTCTGGAGGAGGTTCAAGACCTTCTTTTGCAATTGACAATATAGTAATTGGAAGCGATGTTACGGCACCAATTGCATCTGCAGGTTATCCAAAAGCTGAAAATATTTATGGCGAAAGTTTTGATTTTTCTAACAAACTAAATGAAATAGCCAAAACGTATTATGTTTTAGTACCGTCAGGAAGTGCACAACCAACAGTTGCGCAATTAAAAGCCGGTCAAAATGCAGCCGGAACAGCTGCTTTGCAATTTGGTTTTTTAGATATTACAAATCCTGCTGAGGCTGTTGTTAAAAATTTTGCAGGATTAAGTTTAGGAACTTCATATTCGGTTTTTTCTGTTTCTGAGGATCCTTACGGAAACATTCAGTCTGTAATTAACAAAGTTGATGTTACTACTGCAAGTGTTCCAACTCCTTTAGTATCTCCTTCAGTAGCTTCTTTAGATTTAGGTTTTTCTCAATCTAATTTTGCGTCAGATGTTTTAAGCTATAAAATTCAGGCAGTAAACCTTACGAATGATGTAGTTTTAACTTCAACGGCAAATTTTTCAATATCCAAAGACAATGTTACTTTTGGTTCTTCTGTAACTTTTACCGTTGCTGATTTAGCTTCAAATGCAACGCCAACGGTTTATGTAAAGTTTACACCAAATGCTCTTACTAGTTTTTCAGGACAAATAGCGCATGCAACAACTGGTGGACCTACTAGAATTGTAACGCTTAGCGGAGTTGGAATTAATGCTTATCAGCAAGGGTTTAACGATCTAAATGTTTTAACAAATAGCGGATGGACACAATATGATTTAGCCGGACCTTTAAACAAATGGGCAGCAACAACAGTTACAAGAAACGTAAATTCTGGAACTGGAGCTGTTTTGATGAACGGATATTCTGATACGGTAGCGAGTAAAGATTGGTTGATTTCTCCAAAATTACATTTAGAGAATTTTGACAAATTTGCTTTGCTTTCGTTTTATTCCCGAAAGTTTTATGCAGGTGCTAATTTAAAATTAATGGTTTCTACAGATTATGATGGTAAAAGTAATCCTGAAGGAGCTACTTGGGTAGAACTAAACGGCAATTTTCCAACTACAACCGGAACATATGCACAATCACAATACATTAAGTTAGATGCTTACAAAACAAGTCATACTTATTTGGCGTGGGTTTATGCAACAACAGCTGGTGGATTAAACAATGCTGCCGAATGGTCGCTAGATGATATATCTATAACTAATGAGCCTGGTTACATTGATACAAAACCAGTTTTAGATTTTGGTGATGTACTTCCAAATGCTGTTTCTGCAAGTCAAACCTTTACGCTTAAGGCCGAAGGACAGGGAGATATTACACTTACAGCTCCAGCAGATTTTCAATTATCTTTAAACAATACTTCATTTCAATCGACTATTGTAGTTTCGGCGGCTGATGCGTTAGCAACCAAAACGATTTATGCAAGATTTACACCATCTGTAAAAGCATTAACTATTTCGGGAGTTGTAACGGTAGCAGGAAATTCTATCAACAAACAAATTGGGAATTTTACAGGTTCTTCTGTGCTAAAAGCAGATACTTTTGATGTTGTAACCTATAATTTAGAGTTTTTTGGTACAGCAGTAAAAGATGCAAAAGGTGTTGAATTTGGTCCAACAAATAATACACTACAAGTCGAAAATGTTGCCAAAGTAATGAATAAACTAAATGCTGACGTTTATGTAGTTCAGGAAGTTTCAGACGAACCTTCGTTAGATGATTTGATAAAAAAGATAAGCATTAACGGAAAAACATTCGATAAAACGATCTCGACTTCATGGTCTTATTCTTTTGAGAAAACGCCAGATCCATTTTTTCCACCACAAAAATTAGTGGTACTTTATAATACACAAACGACTACAGTAAAAAAGACTCGTGTAATGTTTAAAGATTTGTACGATCAAATACAAGCCGGCAAAACAACTTTACCAAATTATCCTGAAGGTAGTAGTAAAAGTTTCTTCTCATCTGGACGTTTGCCTTATATGGTAAAAATTGAAACTAATATTGCAGGAGTTACAAAAGAAATCAATTTGATTGATCTTCATGCGCGTGCCAACAGCGGATCGGATATTAGTAAATACAATATGCGTAAATACGATTCTCAGGTATTGAAAGACAGTTTAGATCAATATTATCCAAATTCTAATTTAATCATTTTAGGAGATTATAACGATGATGTTAAAGCATCAGTAATTGCACCAAATCCTTCGTCGTATAAAATGTTTGTTGATGATACTGCCAATTATACTGCGCTTACTTTAGAAATTAGTAAAGCTGGAGCTTTTAGTTATTTGAGCTCTAATGGATTTTTAGATCATATTATGATTTCTAATGAATTGAACGATCAATATATTCCAAATTCTATTGCAGTATACGATCCGCGTGTAGATATCGCTGACTATGTTAATACAACTTCAGATCACGGGCCAGTAATTGCTCGTTTTGAACTAAAAGCGGCTACATTGTCTATACCGGATTTTGAAACTAAAAATGGATACTTTGTACAAGCGTTTCCTAATCCTACAACAGATGTGGTAAATGTTGTGGTTAAAACGAATAACGACAAAAAATTAAAGTTTAAACTTTACGATATTACAGGTCATTTAGTTGGAAATCCTGTCGAAATAAACTCATCGGAGGATTTTAGTACAACAGCAGTTCCTGTAAATTACTTGCCATCTGGAATTTATGTTTATACTTTGACAGAGAATAACAAAATCGTCTACAAAGGAAAAATTATTAAAAACTAAGTAGAAAATACAATAAACCAAAAAGGCAGTTCAAAATAGAACTGCCTTTTTTTATTTTTTCACATGAAATGTTTTTAAAACAAAGCTTTGAATTTGTTTAAATCTGCTTCAGGTGTTATTGGATAGAAATAGCGCAATTGCCATTCTTGTGTTTTCTGAGCTTGTTTGCTTGAAGTTTCGTCCCAAGGCGGATAAACTCTCGTAGCTCTTTTGCCTTCTCTTGTAGATGTTGAAAAGATTCCTTTTTCTAATAAAACCGATTTCGGAAAAATAAACTGACCAAATAAATCATCTTTTCGAACGCTTACAATTACAAAATCAATAGAATCTGAAAAGTCAAAAGGTTCAATTATACCAGTTTTATTTCGTTTCCATAAAGTAACAAACTGGCCTGTTTTAGTTGGCGTAATTTTAGCCATTCGATAACAAATGTACTTTTGCTTCAACTGAAAAACATAGGCGTCATAATCGCTGCTTTCTGCTTCCGGCTTAGGTTGAGTGCATTCAAAATGACAAGAATCATAAATTAATTCTTTAGCTCTAAGAAGATCTTTAGGTAATAGATTTTGAGTAATCCAATTGTTGTTAAATGTCATTTAAAAAGAATATTTCCGAAGTTGTTTAGTGCAAAACTACCATAAAAACAACATTAAAAAGAAACATTCAATCCAAAATTCAATCCCCATTGAAATTGATTAAAAGACTGATTGGTTAATGGATTCATATAATAATTCATTGCAGGCTCAACAAAAACATTCGTTTTTTTGTACACACGATATTGCAACGTACTACTTAAAGTCGATCCGTACACAAAATCATTTGCATTCGCATTTTCACCAATCGATTTTCCGTTTAAAGCCATATTGTTAGAAATCAATTTACCTACAAAACCGCCAGTATTCAAGTTAATACTTGCTTTGTTTTTACTAAAAACGGCATACGAAACTTCCATAGGCATTTCGATATAACGTAAATTTTGATCTAAGTTTCCAGTCTGTATAGTACTACTTTGAATGTTGTTTTGTTTTAGCGCATTTGTAGTATTTGCAGAAACAAAAACATAATTATGGTTCGTACTAATTTGAGGAGTTGCGTTCGATGCGTTTTGATTAAAATAATCACTTGAACTCATAAAGGCAACGCTATTTGTATTTGTATATGCTATATTGCTAATACTTTGACCCAATTCGTTGATTTTAAAACCAGAACCAACCGCCCATTTTTTGTTTATTTTATATTTTGTTTTAACACCATAAGTGCTTCCTTGCTTAGACTCATTTGCGTTACCTAAAGTTTTGTCATTTTTATAATTTTCAGAATTTGCAAGTCCTGCAAAAACTTCAACAGCCCATTTTTCTGCGTTAGAATTAGTTTTACTTTTCTTCTCTTCTTTACTTTCTGTCGCAACAATACCTTTTTCTAAGTTATTAAGCTCCGCTAACTGTATAGAATCTTGTTTGTTTAAAGCATCTTTAAATTTAGAATTGCTAGTTTGATTCCCCGTTATCTCTTTACTTGGTAAAATGTTTTCATTCTTTTGTTTTACATTCTCATTCAAAATAGAGTTCGAAGAATTAAACGCAACATTACTATTGTTTTTCGAATTTAATTGATCTTCAAAAATAGAATTTGAAAGTTTGTTTTTTGAGTTCGACTGGAATGAATTTGCTTTACCGGAATTAAACGTTTTTTCGGCCAAAGCTTTATTTGCAGCTTTTATATCGTTGCTCAAAACTTGATTTTTTGAAGCCGCATTAAAACCATTGGATTTGTTCAATTTAAAATTGTTCTCTTTGACAGAATTAGCAATGGCATTTTTGGCAACAACTTGATTCGTGTTTGTTTTTCCTGTTTTTGACGTAGGAGTGATTGCATCAGAATTAGTTTTGTTTTCCGTATCAGCGTAAACGACTGCCGTTTTTTGATTTTGATTTTCCTGAGAAGTATCAGATTCATTCGATTCTTTAATTGAAGACGAATGATCGTCGACTACAACTGGTTTTTGTTGCGTTGAAATTTTATGAGAATTAATTTCCTGATTAGGAATCGTTTTGTTTGTATTTAAATCATTGTTTTTCTTATCCAGAACAACATTATTATTATCTAAAGTTTTGATTCCGGATGTAGAGTTAAAATGTAAAACAGAAGGGATTGACAAACCTAGTAGTAAGCATGCAGCAGCCGACCACCAAAGAATAGCTCTTTTTTTCTTTTTTGGTTTGTCTAATTTTTCTTCAATCTGCCCCCATAATTCAGGAGGTGGAACACTCGAAAAGTCTTCCATTGATGAAAAAATATCTTCTATATTTTGCTTTTTCATGCTATTTTAAAATTTTTTATGCTCAATATTCTTTTTTGCAAAATATGCTTGGCCCTATTTAAGTTTGATTTTGATGTTCCTTCGGAGATTTTTAATAATTCAGCGATTTCTTTATGTTTCATTTTTTCGAAAACATATAAATTAAAAACCGTCCGGTATTGATCAGGTAAATCTCGAATATATTCCAACAATTTTTCTTGTTCTATCGGAATAGCGTCCAGTTCTTCCTCTTCAACAAAATCTGTATCAGGATCAAAAACATCCAAAAAGAAATTTTCTTTTTTCTTCTTATTTAAGGTTTCAATAAGTTTATTAATGAAAATACGTTTTAACCAGCCTTCAAAGCTTCCTTCAAATTTGTATTGGCTGATTTTTTGAAAAACAATGACAAATGCTTCCTGAAAAACATCTTTGGCATCGTCCTCATTTTTCATATATTTTAGGCAAATACCATATAAAACAGGAGAGAACAACTGATAGATTTTCAGTTGTCCCTCTCTGTCATTTTTTATACAGAGGCGAATATATTTTTCTAAATCGTCTTTCAAAAAGTGGTATTGTTTTGGTTTGGCAAAAATAGGTGTTAAAAGCTTATAAAACTATCTTTTGTAAATAGTACGAGATGCGTCTTCATTATTGCTTACGATTGTTAGGTTTTGATTGTCAATGTTTTCTATAACATATGTCTTGCCTTCAAACGTAATTAGGTCGTGTTCTAATTGATCAAAAAAACCTATTCCTTTTTCTATTGTATAGATACTATTTCTTATTTCGACATTATTTTTATAAGTGATTACTCTACCGTTATTTGTAAAAACTACTTTTTTATTAAACCCAATAGTTTGCGGCGTTGCCGTATAAGGATTACTATTTCCTCCAATCGATTTTTCCCAGATCCATGTGTTCACTATAGAACCAGAATTCATAGTTGTCGATTCTATCGAATAAGCCGTCGAAAATAGACAACAAACAATACTAAATAAGAATAGTTTTTTCATAATTATGATTATTTAAGAGTTGTAATTTTATCCTGAATAGCTTTTTTGAAAGCCTTAATTTCTGCGCTTTGATCTGCAGTATCAACATTATCAATTTGAACCTTAGTAACAGTTGCACCTTGACGTAACTCAAAATAAACACCACCGTGATTTACTTCATTTGGGGTACCATAAGTTTTAGATTGCCCGTTTAAACTCAAAATTTCAGCAGGAACATCTTTTAAGAATAAAGTATAATCACCTTTTTTATAAGCAGCAGAATATCTATATTGATTAAAATCATAACCACCCGCTACAACATTTTGAAATTTCAGGATATTAAAATCACTAATTTGAAAGAATTTTTGGCAATCGCCACCAGTACATTGATTGCTAAAACTTCCTATTACAACATTATTTGTAGTTTCTGGAGTAACGCGTTTAAAGAAAATTGGTTTTGTAGTTTTAGGAATCAAAATAAAGTCAGAAGGATAACTCGTTCCGCCAGTTACAACTTCACCAGGTTGAGGTGCTTTTTCGTAATAGTTCACTAAAATTTCACATTTGTTTTGTACAATACTAGCTATTTTTATAGAGTATCCGCTTGTAGGTTTAACACCCGCAAAAAGCGCAATTAAAGCCTCTTTTGTAAAGTCGATAGTATTATTGCTGCTATTTGGGCAAGAATTTTCATTCTTAGTAAAATTAACTAGCAGTTTTTCTTCAGAGCCTATTAAAAGAACACTTGGTTCAATATATGATGTTTTAGCGGTATATGTACATAAAAGTGGAAATCCTGTAAAAGCCATATCTTCATTTGTACCGCAATCTTGACTTACTTCGTCATTATTAAGAGAACAGGCACTAAATCCAAGAGCAACAAACAAGCTTAACATTAATTTTTTCATGATAAAATTTTAAATAGGTTATATTATACAAGATGTCCTCTTTTTGAAAAGGTTGCGTGAAAAATATTTTTATTTGAATTTTTTTTAATGTTTTATTTAGTTTAGAATGAGTACTAATTCGTGATATTTCGATTTTTAAGATTTGCAACTACGTATTATTGCGTACTTTTACTTAATAAAAAACTTAGTTATGTTTGATTTTCTTCCCTATTTATTGGCTTTTGCTATCGCATTATTTATTGGTATATACTTAGGAAAGTTGCTGTTTTCGGCTAGATTTCAATCGGAAAAAGTAAGTCTTGAAGAAAGATTAAATGCCAATATAAATCAGGTTCAGCAACAAAAAGAGCAATTTGAAAATGAGAGAAGAAACTTCGAAAAGCAAGTTCATATTATAAATTTCGAAAAAGAAAACATTCGAACAGAAAAAGATAGTTTAGCAATTCAGCTTTCTAAGAAAGAAGTTGATTTTGAGAATTTGTGGGAACGCCACAAAGAACAAAAAAATGAAATAACAGAGCTACAGGAAAAATTCACTAAAGAATTTGAAAACCTGGCCAATAAAATTCTCGAAGAAAAATCGGCCAAGTTTACAGAGCAGAATAGTGTGAACATGAAAAATATCCTATTGCCACTGCAAGATAAAATTCAGGGATTTGAGAAAAAAGTTGAGCAAACACACAAAGAAAGTATCGATTATCATGCGGCTTTACGTCAACAAATTGTTGGATTAAGCGAAATGAATGCTCAAATGAGCAAAGAAACCTTGAATTTAACCAAAGCCTTAAAAGGAGATAGTAAAATGCAAGGAAACTGGGGAGAACTGGTTTTAGAACGTGTTCTCGAAAAATCTGGTTTAGAAAAAGGACGCGAGTACGAAGTGCAGCAAAGTTTTACCAATAATGAAGGAAATAGAGTTTTTCCAGATGTTGTAATCAATTTGCCCGATGGGAAAAAAATGATTGTCGATTCGAAAGTTTCCTTAGTAGCCTATGAAAAATGGATAAACGAAGAATCTGAAATTCTTAAAATTGATTTTCTAAAAGAACACGTAAACTCCATTAAAAGACACGTAGAACAACTTGGAAGTAAAAATTATCATGATCTATATCAAATCGAAAGTCCGGATTTTGTTTTGCTTTTTATTCCAATAGAACCAGCGTTTGCAATCGCATTAAATGAAGATGCCACTTTATATAATAAAGCATTCGATAAAAACATTGTGATTGTAACACCAACCACACTACTTGCAACTTTAAGAACAATTGACAGTATGTGGACAAATCAAAAACAACAAGAAAATGCTTTTGAAATTGCAAGACAAGCAGGTGCATTATACGACAAATTTGAAGGTTTTGTAACTGATTTAGTTCGAATTGGAAATAAAATAAAGGACACCAAAACAGAGTACGAAAGTGCGATGAGTAAATTGGTAGACGGAAGAGGAAACTTAATATCGAGTGTCGAAAAATTAAAGAAAATGGGAGCGAAGGCTAAAAAATCACTTCCTGAAAATATCGTTGCAAGAGCATCAAATATAGATGAAAACGAATTATTGAATTAAAGAACAAGTAACCCAATAATACTACAAACAAAATTATGAATGCAGATTTTAAACCCGTTTCGTCATCAAAAATAAGTATTTCAGAACTTATGTTGCCGTCACATACCAATTTTAGCGGCAAAATTCACGGAGGATATATTCTACAATTACTCGATCAAATAGCTTTTGCTTCGGCATCAAAATTTTGCGGAAATTATTGTGTAACAGCTTCTGTAGATACTGTAAATTTTTTAAAACCAATTGAAGTTGGAGAATTAGTTACAATGAAAGCTTCAGTAAATTATGTAGGAAGAAGCTCGATGATTGTGGGTATTCGTGTTGAGGCCGAAAATATTCAGACAGGTGTAGTAAAACATTGTAATTCATCTTACTTTACAATGGTCGCCAAAGATAAAGACGGAAAAAGTGTTCAGGTTCCGGGACTTATTTTATCAAGCCTCGAAGAAGTTCGCCGTTTTAGAAAAGCAATCATACATATCGAGTTGAAAAAAGAGGTTGAAAAACATGAGAAATTGGCAACCGTAAATTCGATTGAAGATTTGGCAAGTTTAGATAAATACAATGTTCTTTTAGAAATTAGTTAAAGAATCTCATCAAAAAAAAATAAGACAAAATGGTAAAGTTTGGATATACAATTTTATATGTGCAAGACGTAGAAAAATCAATTACGTTTTATGAAAACGCTTTTGGTTTTTTCCGAAAATTTATAACGCCCGATAATGATTACGGAGAATTATTAACGGGCGAAACAACACTTTCATTTGCATCAAAGAATTTAGCAAATCAAAATTTAAAAGAAGGTTTTGTCGAAAGCAAATTAGAAAATAAACCTTTTGCAATCGAAATAGGATTTATAACCGATAATGTCGAAGAGTTAGTGCAAAATGCAATTGCTCAAGGTGGAATCTTAGTAACGGAACCAAAGCAAAAACCATGGGGACAAATTGTGGCGTATGTGCGCGATATAGATGGCTTTTTAATTGAGATTTGCACCGAAGTAAAAGGATAATTAGAAGTTTCTAAGATTAACCATTTTACAGACCATATTTTACATTTTACAACCTAAAAACTTTTCACAAATATTTAGCATAAAAGGAAAACTAATAGCGCTAAAATTTCGTAATTTTAAGTACAAGCATTTGGTTACCACTTTGTTCACGGAGTACTGCCATTCGATTTTTACGCTATTACCTTGAGTTCCTTTTTTTTCTCTTCTTAAAACAAAAAAATCGACTGACATAATTGTTTAATTATTGACGATTATGAAAAGATCTACTTTATTTATTTTGCTCTTCACAGCGTATTCTTTGCTTGCTCAAGATAAATTTTTTACCAATACAGGAACTATAAATTTTGAAGCTTCTGTACCATTTTTTGAGGAAGTAAAAGCTGTAAACAGACAAGTTGCTATTGTTTTAGAGCCTAGAACAAGTACATTTATTTGTATTGCTATTGTCAAAGATTTTCGTTTTAAGTTAGATATGATGGGAGATCACTTTAACGAAAACTACATGGAAAGTCATCGATATCCTAAAGCCATATTTAAAGGCAAAATCGAAAAATTTGATTTAAAGGATATAAACGAAATCGAGAAAGAATATCAAATAAAAGGCAAACTTATTTTAAAAGGAAAAACGAAGGAGATTATAGTTAACGCTCTGATTAAAAAAGTGGGCGACGGAATCCAAATCACGTCTGATTTTCCAATCTCGTATTCAGATTTTAATATCAAAATTCCAAGTGGAATTGCGAGTAAGATTTCGAAAACAGCAAACACAGAATTAATGGGAGTTGTGCGAAGCTCAGATGCAGCGTATGTGACTCTGAAATGAAAATTAATTCAGGCAACTCACAAGAACTTTTTCTAAATCAGTAAATTGAAATTCGAAACCGGTTTTTTGTATTTTTTCAGATGAAGCCCTTTGCCCTTTTAAAACGGCTTGACTCATTTCGCCCAAAACAATTTTCAAAAGAAACGTAGGCACTTTAGGAAGCCAAATGGCATATCCAAATAAATTAGACAAGGTTCTGGAGAATCTTGCGTTCGTTGTATTGTCTGTAACGCAGGCATTATAAGCGCCATGTAATTTTTCGTCCACGATTGCTTTTAGGTAAATCTGACATAAATCTTCCACATGAATCCAGGGTAAATATTGTTTTCCGGTTCCTAAAACTGCACCAAAACCAGCTTTAAAACTCGGGACAATTTTTTTAAGAAAACCCTCGTCTTTACCAAAAACAATTCCGGTTCTAATTTTTGCTGTCCTAATGCCTAAGGTGTTTAGTTTATCAACGGTATTTTCCCATTCCTGACAAGTAGTGCCTAAAAAGTCATTTGCGGGTGGCGTATTTTCAGTGCATATTTTATGACTGGTTACAGCGCCATAAATTCCAACTGCCGAAGCTGATACAAAAGCGTCTAGAGTTTTGTTGTTTTTCTCTAAAATAGAAAAGATAAGATCAGTAGGTTTAATACGACTTTCCAGAATAAGTCTTTTACGCCTTTTGGTCCATCTTTTTTCTGCAATTCCTTCACCAGCCAAATGAATGATATAATCAGCCTCCAGAACCGCATTTTCATGGATGTAATTAGTCTTTAAATTCCATTTATAATACGTAATTAAAGGAGTGTTTTCTCTTGCAGAGCGACTTAGGATAGATACGGTAAAACCATTATCAATAAGTACATTGGTTAAATGCTTGCCTATGAATCCAGTGCCTCCGGTTAATAAAACATTTTTTGCCATGATAGTTTATAATATATTTAACAGTGCATTTTGTTTAAGGCAAAGTAAAGGTACTTAAACATTGCTTACCTTTAAGGCAAATTCTAAATTTTAATGAAATGGCAACTAAAAAAAAGACTATCACAAGAGATGATATCGTTTCAAAATATATGGATGAAGTTTTAGAAAAAGGACAAAAACCAAAATCAGTTTATCATTTTGCCAAAGAAAATGATTTTACAGAAGCCGAGTTTTATAATTTTTTTGGAACACTTGAAGGTTTAGAAAAAGAGATTTTTAGACTGTTTTTTGCAAATACAATAGATTTATTGCATAAGAATGATGACTATGCAACATATGATATGAAGAACAAAATGTTGAGTTTTTACTTTACATTTTTTGAGATTTTAACTGCAAACAGAAGTTATGTTTTGCAAGCGTTAAAACTCGACAAAAATCCAATAAAAAATTTAGTGCAATTAACTTCGCTGCGTGAAGGATTTAAAGAATATGTTGCGGAAATCCTGACTGATGATTACAGACTTGAACAAGAAAAATTTCAGAAATTTCAAGAAAAAGCACTTCAGGAATCTGCTTGGTTGCAATTAATGATGACCATAAAATTCTGGGTAGACGATTCGTCAGCCGCTTTTGAGAAAACAGATATTTTTATCGAAAAATCCGTTAATGCTTCCTTCGAATTAATGAATGTTGCTCCAATGAATCATTTAATTGATTTTGGAAAATTTCTGTTCAAAGAAAAAATACACAGCAGACAATGAAAACGATCGATTATATACCAACGTCAAAAATTGAGAGAGCCAGTAAATTAGTTCAAACAGGAGCAAAAATAGGAGTGAACTATGTAAAGCATTATGCTGAAAAAATGGTTAATCCAGATTTAACCCGTGATAAACTAAATGAAAATAATGCCGAGGATATTTATGACGGATTAAAAAGCTTAAAAGGTAGTGCATTAAAAGTGGCTCAAATGCTGAGTATGGACAAGAATTTTTTGCCTCAGGCTTATGTCGAGAAATTTTCGTTATCGCAGTTTTCAGTTCCACCGCTTTCAGCACCTTTAGTTTTAAAAACTTTTAAAACCAATTTTGGTAAAACGCCTTATGAAATCTTTGATGAGTTTAACGCAAATTCTGTAAATGCGGCAAGCATTGGTCAGGTACATTTGGCGAAGAAAAACGGTAAAAAACTAGCCGTTAAAATTCAATATCCGGGTGTTGCCAACAGTATTTCGTCAGATTTAGCTTTGGTAAAACCTATCGCGATAAGAATGTTTAATCTTCAAGGAAAAGATTCTGATAAATATTTTAAAGAAGTAGAAGACAAACTCATTGAAGAAACCAATTATTTGTTGGAATTAAAACAAAGTCAAGAAGTTGTTGAAGCTTGCAGTAAAATCGAAAATATACTATTCCCGAGTTATTATCCTGAATTCTCGTCGGAGAAAATTATTACAATGGATTGGATGACAGGAATTCACCTTTCGGAGTTTACAGCTATAAATACAAATCAGGAAGTTGGCGATAAAGTTGGTCAGGCACTTTGGGATTTTTATATGTACCAAATACATGTTTTAAGAAAAGTTCATGCTGATCCTCATCCTGGGAATTTCTTGGTCAATGATCATAACCAATTAATTGCATTGGATTTTGGCTGTATGAAACAAATTCCGGATGACTTTTATATTCCGTATTTCGAATTAATTAATAAAAACGTAATCACAGATCCAGCACTTTTTAATGAAAAATTGTTCGAATTAGAAATTCTTCGCCCAGATGATTCAGCTTCAGAGATTGAATATTTTACCGAAATGTTTCATGATTTGTTGTCTCTTTTTACAAAACCTTTTCAAGACGAAACTTTCGATTTTGCCGATGAAACTTTTTTTGAAAGCATTGCCAAACTAGGAGAACGTTTTTCTAACGATACCAATCTTAAAAAGATGAACGGAAATCGTGGTTCAAGACACTTTATCTACATGAATCGTACATTCTTTGGGTTATACAACTTAATGTTCGATTTGAAAGCAAAGATTGTAGTGGAGAATTTTAAGAAATATTAGTGAAGGAAATTTCAAGATAAAAATTCCAAATTCCATTCTGAATATATTTAGAAACCTTTGTCAAAGTTTAAACCTTTGACAAAGGTTTTTTTAGGGAAAAGGTTTTCTTCCTGAGCGAAGTCGAAGGATGTACAAAGTATAAACATATTGTTACGGATAAAGTATGCGGTCCTTCGACTTCGGTCAGGATGACAACATTGTGTTCAATTGGAATTTAAAAAAAACTTGGAATTTATTTAATAATTCCAGCTTTATAAGTTGCAATAGCGCGATCTCTTGCAAAAGCATGATCGACCATTGGTTCATTATAACCTAAATCAAACTCAGGAATCCATTTGCGGATGTAAATTCCTTTATCGTCAAATTTTTTCTGTTGAATTTCAGGATTAAAAACTCTAAAATAAGGTGCGGCGTCGCAACCCGTTCCAGCAGCCCATTGCCAGTTTCCTACGTTTGACGCCAATTCGAAATCTAATAATTTCTCTGCAAAATAAGCTTCGCCCCATTGCCAGTTTATTAGTAAATGCTTGCATAAAAAACTGGCTACAACCATACGCACACGATTATGCATATAACCCGTTTCATTAAGTTGTCGCATTCCGGCATCGACCATTGGGTAACCCGTTGTTCCAGAACACCAGCGTTTAAAATCGTCCTCGTTATTGCGCCATTGAATTCCGTCATAAGCCGATTTGAAATTGTGATTAATGCAATTTGGAAAACTAAAAAGAATCTGAATAAAGAATTCTCTCCAAATTAATTCGCTTAAAAAAGTTTGGTTTTTGGTGTTTGCCCAATTCACTAATTTCCGAATACTCACAGTTCCAAAACGCAAATGTGGAGAAAGATAAGATGTACTGTCTAACGCCGGAAAATCTCGTGTTTCTTTATAGTTCGAAATTTGAGTTAAGTTGTGCGGAAGTACTTTTATGGAACTTTTTTCGAAACCTATTTCACTTAATTCTGGAAACTGAAACTGATTTTGGGCAAAATATTTAAAGTATGATTTTGTATCGTGTTCTTGCGCCTGTCCTGACAAATGATATTTTTCGAGCCACTTATTTTTGTAAGGTGTATATACGGTGTACGGAAGTCCATCGGCTTTTGTGATTTCTTTTTCTTCAAAAATAACATGATCTTTAAATGAAATTGCTTCAACATTATTTTGTTTTAATAAAGATGAAATCGCTATATCGCGTTTAATAGCAAAAGGTTCATAATCTTTATTGAAGAATACTTTTTGAATGTCAAATTCTTCCAAAAGAGATTTCCAGACTTCAAATGTTTTTCCTTTTTTGATTAATATTGAAGAATCGATTGCAGATAATTCGGTATTTATTTTTTGAAGAGAATCATAAATAAAACTAACTCGAGCATCATTTTTAGGAAGACTTTCGAGAATTTCGTCATCAAAAATAAATAATGGAATTACTGGAAATTCAGATTGCAAGGCATTAAATAACCCAATATTATCATCAAGACGTAAATCACGTCGGAACCAGAAAAAGGTTGCTTTTTGTTTTGTCATTTTAAGGGATTCTACTTTGTGTTTTTTTTTCTTTTGCCACAGTTTATATAATTTTCAAGAGATTTTTGTTTGAGTTAATCTTTAAAATCTATGGCAAGAATTTATTTTGAATTGAATGTTTCTTCGATTTTTTTGTAACGATACTCAAAAATAGATTTCAGTTTGTTTTTTACCATTATCGTATTAGCGAGTCGTCCTAAATAACCAAACGGTAAAGCATAATGAACGACATCGGTCATTTTTGTGCCGTTTTCTGTTGGTTCAAAAAAGTGTTTATGATGCCACAATGCGTATGGACCAAAACGTTGTTCGTCTACAAAATATTCGTTTTGCTGAGAAACTGTAATGATTGTCATCCAATTGATTTTGATTCCTAAAAGCGGTTTTAAAGTATAGGTAATAACTTGTCCGGGATACATGCGTTTGCCATCAAAATCCTGAATTTCAAAACTCATATCGTTTGGCGTTATGAGCTGAAGATTTTTTGGACTTGAAAAAAAATCCCAACATTCCTCGATATTGGCATTTATATGTTGTACGGTTTCTAGTTTATAGACTTTCATAAAAATCAATTATTGCAAATGTTGTTGGGATACGTTTGCGTTAGGGGTTGAAGTGGAGCTCTCCCGATTTTTCATCGGGAAGCGGGAACAGAAAACCCGACCCGCTTTTTCTGCGGGTAACGCCCAAATTCTATTACATTTTATAATATTTAAAAGGAACAAACAACATTCCGAAACATTCTCCGTGTTCTTTTCCAAGATGTTTGTGATGGATTTTATGCGCTTTTCGCAAACCAATTAAGTATTTGTTTTTAGTGTTTTTAAACCATTTGAAACGCTGATGAATCAAGACGTCATGTATTAAAAAATAGCACGCACCATAAAATGTGACGCCACAGGCAATAAAAAACAAATAATTAAAGCCTCCCTGAACGCCAAAATAAAAAAGTATTATACTTGGAATGGCAAAAATGACAAAGAAAACATCGTTGCGCTCAAAGGTATGCTCATATTTGGGCTGATGATGATCTGCGTGAAAATACCACATTAGTCCGTGCATAATGTACTTGTGTGTGAGCCATGTGACGCATTCCATGAACAGAAAGACGCTTAAAAAGATTAGAAAAGAAATCATTTTTTATGTTTTGAATTGTTTTGATTGTTTTAAAAATTATATATTCATCACGAGGAATCCTCGCCAAGAATTCCGCTAATTGAAGTATCAATCATTGTCGATCAACGAGTGTGATTTCTCCTTCGTCGAAATGACATAAAAACTACACCAATTTTAGTTTATAGGTTACAAATGATTGTGCTAAAAGTCCCGCCTTTGTGTAATTTGAAACTCTAATTCTGGAGTTCCCAATTTCGTAATACGGTGTGTTTTTTAGTTTAGTCAACAGCTTTTTGTAATAAACATAAGCCGTGTAAACCCCAAATTTGGCTTCTATTGGTAATTTTATTATTCCTTGATAAGCAACTCTAAAATCTTCTTCAATTTCCTTTATAATTGCATTTTTAGCATTTTCATCAAATGAGTTTAAATCGACTCCAGGAAAATAGTTTCGGTTTAAAACCAAATTATCATCTTTTAAATCTCTTAAGAAATTAACTTTCTGAAAAGCTGATCCCAGCTGCATCGCTTCATTTTTGAGTTGTTCGTATTTTTGATTGTTTCCTTTAACAAAAACTTTTAAACACATTAAACCCACAACATCTGCTGAACCATAGATATAATCTTCGTATTCGGTTTGTGTGTTGTAATTTGATTTGATGAGGTCAAGTTTCATGCTTTTTAAAAAAGCCTGTACAAGATCATCGGTTATATTGTATTGTTTTACGGTATGCTGAAATGAGTTTAGAATAGGATTAAGGCTAATTCCTAATTCTAGCGCTTTGTAATATTCTTTTTCGAAATCGTTTATGAGGTTTTCTTTGTTGTAATCATGAAACGAATCGACAATTTCGTCTGCAAAACGTACAAAACCGTAAACGCTGTAAATAGCATCGCGAATGCTTGGCGACAACATTTTGACAGCTAAGGCAAAAGAAGTGCTGTAGTTTTGTGTAATTAACTTACTGCATTTGAAAGAAACGGTGTCAAATAGTGATTTCATTTTTTAAGATCTAAAAGATTTCTGAATTAACTCGGCTACTAATTTTCCTGAAATTAAAGCAGGAGGAACACCTGGACCAGGCACAGTTAATTGTCCTGTGAAATATAAATTACGAACTTTTTTACTTTTTAGTTTTGGTCTTAAAAAAGCAGTTTGCAGTAAGGTATTTGCCATTCCGTAAGCGTTTCCTTTGTACGCATTATAGTCTGTTTCAAAGTCCTGTTTGCAAAATGATCTCTTAAAGATAATATTATTTTTAATTTTTTGCTGTGTCAGTTTCTCGAAACGAGTAATGATTTTTTCGAAATATTCTTCTCTAAGTCCCTCGTTATCTTGTATTCCGGGCGCCAATGGAATAAGAAAAAATCCACTTTCCATTCCTTCAGGTGCGGCAGTTTGATCTGTTTTTGATGGAAAATTGGCATAAAACAAAGGAGCATCAGGCCATTTAGGATTATCGTAAATATCTGCTGCGTGTTGGTTAAAATCAACATCAAAAAATAAAGCGTGATGCGTAATGTTCTCTATCTTTTTATTAAATCCAACAAAGAATAAGAGCGATGATGGTGCAAAAACTCGGCTTTCCCAATATTTCTCAGAATAAGCCCGGTCTTTTTCATCTAATAAAGTTTCGGTATGATGATAATCGGCACCGCTTAAAATAATGTCGGCTTTTATGAGATTTCCATCAATTATAATTCCGGTTGCAATTTTATCTTCAACAACTATTTTGGTTATTGTAGCATTCGTTTTAATGGTAACTCCAAGTTCTAAAGCGAGATTCTCGATACCGCGAACAACATCAAACATTCCCGTTTTTGGGTGCCAGGTTCCTAAGCCAAAATCGGCATAATTCATAAAATTGTAAAAAGATGGCGTCTTGGTAGGTTTTGCTCCTAAAAATAAAACAGGAAATTCGAGAATCTGAATCAGTTTTTCGTTTTTAAACTTTTTGCGAATGTCATGACTTACGTTACCTAAAAACTGATTGAGTTTTAATATGGTTTCGGCTGTGACTAATTCGAGTGGAGAAACTCCAGGACGATACACTAAGTCTTTAATAGCAATGTCATAATTGCTTTTGGCCTGTTTGATGAAAGTTTCTAGTTGATTGCCGCTTCCTTTTTCAATGTTTTCAAAAGTGCGTTTAATTTCTTCTAAATTATCACAAATATTAATGAAATCATCAACGCCAAAATAAACCCGATAAGCAGGATTTAATTTTACTAGGTTGTAGTAATCAGCAGTCTTTTTGTCGAAATCCTGAAAAAATCTTTCGAACACATCGGGCATCCAATACCAACTTGGTCCCATGTCAAAAGTAAAACCGTCTTTTTTAAATTGTCTGGCGCGACCTCCTATAGATTCATTTTTTTCGTAAATGGTCACGTTGTTTCCTTGTTGTGCCAAGTAACATGCAGCGGCTAAAGCAGAAAAGCCTGATCCTATTATTGCTATCGTTTTTTTCATTTGTTTAACAAATATACAAAAACTTTAAACAAAAATTATAATGCGTTAATTGTTTCTTCCATCGAGTCGAAAATCCTTATTCTTTCAGGTAGAATTTCGTTGTTGATATGCTCAGACATATTTCCCATAAGCCATATTTCATTATTTTTTTGAAGCAATTTTTGCCCCATTGATTTCACGTATTGATCGATTACGCTGCGATCAGGCTGAATGGTCATAAAAGAAACAAAAGTAATGTTCTCGAAGTGCTTGGTTAAATCCTCTAAGTTTTCGATAGGCATGCTTTCTCCCAGATAAATGGTTTTGTATCCTTTTAGTAAAATTTCGTATTGGAGGTATAACAATCCAATAGTGTGAATTTCATTTAAAGGCAATGAGAGTACAAAAATTCGATCTGTTTTGGTTGGTTTTTGAATTTGAAGATTTTCGGTATAAATTAATATTTTTTGCTTTATCAAATGACTCATGAAATGTTCATTTGCAGGAGTTATAGTTTCAGATTGCCATAACAAGCCCAATTCTTTTAATAACGGAAGAAAATGATCTTTGAAAACTTCTTTAAATGATTTTTCGGAAATAAGCCAATCAAAAGTGTTGAAGAATAATTCCTGATCAAAATTCATCATTGCCATCTTGAATGAAGTAATGGCAAAATTTTGAGAGTTTTTCTTCGAAATAATTTCGCGAACTAATTGCGGAATTTTTTCTTCAGGATAGGTTGCAATTTTAGAAATTTTGTAACCGTATTCATGGAGTAACGTTATATTTAAAAGCTTTTGTAGATTTTGTAAATTATAAAGTCTAATGTTAGTGTCGGTTCTCATAGGTTCTAAGATGTTGTATCTTTTCTCCCAGATTCGAATCGTGTGTGCTTTTATTCCTGATAAGTTTTCGAGATCTTTTATGCTGAAAACAGTTTTAATGTTGTTTATCATTACT
>Ga0302173_10000136_pt1 | contig 38436 bp, 35 predicted proteins | sample I_Fen_N3_1_FD_198785 | JGI IMG/M metagenome (GOLD analysis project Ga0302173, IMG submission 198785) | Peat permafrost microbial communities from Stordalen Mire near Abisko, Sweden - I_Fen_N3_1 | ecosystem: Environmental > Terrestrial > Soil > Wetlands > Permafrost | place: Sweden: Abisko... | reverse complement strand
TATATATTTAATGGACTGATTTTTAGATTGTCCTTCAACAATTCCAATTTCGATTTCTTTATTAATTAATGCGTTTTCAATTTGTTCTGTATTTCCGTTGAGTAAATTGACTTTTATGTCTTTTTGCTTTTGATGAAAACGAGCCAAAACGGGTGAAATAATATATTGCGAAATGGTTGTGCTTGCCCCAAGTCTTAATAATCCTTGACGTTCTTTACTAAACGAACTCATATCAAAGTCGATTTCACGATAGATTTCGAATATATTCTTGGTGTGTTTTAATAGAATTTCGCCTGCGGGAGTTAGAGCGATTTTAGAACCATTTCGTTCAAAAAGCTTTGTTTTATAGGTTTCTTCAAGTTCCTGAATATGCTTAGAAACGGCCGGCTGCGAGATATAGAGTTCCGTTGCCGCTTTAGTAAAATTAAGGCGGAGCGCGACGGTGTAAAATACTTTTAGCCTAAAATCCATTTTTGTTGTTGTTTCAAGTTTCAAGTTAAGCAAAAACTTTGAACCTTTATTGCTATGAACCTATGTTACTATTTAAAGCAATCCATTATACTTTCGAACAAACCACTCAGTAGTTAGTAAAAGAGCTATCAAAACCAATAACCAAACCCAGTCAATTAAAGGCGTTTTGGTCGAAATATTTTTCTCAATTGATTTGTATTCTTTGTTTTCCAGTAGTTGCTGAATCAAATCATCGGCTTGATTCTCAAAGAAAGCTTTTCCGTTGGTTTGCAAAGCTAATTGTTTCAATTTTACAACTTCAGGATTTACAAACTGTTTTTCGATATCAAAATCTAATATCTCAAAATGACTTGAATATGATGTGTTTGTATTTAACTCTTTTACAATAAAATTATATTTTCCTGTAGATAATCCATCCAGATTTACGGAGAAAGAATTATTGCCTTTTAGCAAATCGTAATTCTTAGTTTGTTTCGTTTCTGCATTTGTAACTGTAATTGTTAGTCTTGCTTTTTCGTCAAACTCGTAGTTCTTGTTGAAGTATTGTGCATTAATTTCGATTGCTTCGCCAGAATTATAAAAACTTTCATGAGTTACGACTAAAGATTTTCGAGATGTTGTCGATGCTAAATACTGAATGATTTTGTCTACAAAAACATCGTATTTCTCGAAGGATTGATTGTCGATATGACTTTGTAAACGCCATTTCCAACTGTTTTCTCCTAAAAGAAAAGCGGTACGTTTTCCTTGATTTTCGGCGAAAGCCAATAATGGAGCATTTGTGGCAACGTTTCTAATTTTTGACGAAAGTAAAATGGATACGTTTCCGTTTGTTGTTATTGTTCCGAATAAATTTTGAAGTGGTGGAAAATTCTCAAAACCTATATTGTCTATCGCAAACAAATTAAACTGTGATTGAAATTCAGATAAGTAATCTTCTTTTTGGCCACTCATTTTAAAGACTAAATTGTTTTGCTGTTGGTTCAGTAAATTAAAATCAGTGTTGGTTCCAGTAATTATAAATGTATTGGTTCCGGCTAATTTATTATTATCAAAAATAGCTTTAAAAGCGGATGTTGGCTGATACAAAACTAAAACCGAAACATCTTGTAATTGACTAATATCATTTGGCTTAACCAAAATCACTTTACGTTGTGCATTAACTTCAATAGAACGCTTTAATGCGGCAATGTCCGGATGATTTATTGACGAAACGATCGCAATCGTAGACTTTTGATCGATAATTTCGACAGCAAAATTCTTGATATTATTATAGCTGTTTTTTTCTTTTGAATTGGATGAAATACTCGCTTTAAAAATTTGTAAACCAACTTTATCAGCTGGTAAAAGCAAGTTTAGTGTTGCTGTTTTTTTTGATGGCGAAAAAGAAACTTTTTCTTTTGCAATAATTGAATTTCCTTGCGCAATTGTAAAATCGGCATTTACAGTTTTATCACCTGCGTATTGCAGAAAAACTTCAACAGGAAATTTATTTTTATGAAATGCGTATTTGTTTACATTTAACTGATTTATTTTTAAATCTAGAAAAGTGGTTGTATCTCCCACAACCAAAGGATAAACTTTATTAACAGGATCAAAACGATAAACATAATCATTTCCTGTAGTTTGATTTCCGTCTGTTATTATAACGGTTGGGAAAATCAGATTTTTGTTGATGCTTTTTAAATTCTTGGCAACTTCGTCAAGATTGGTTTGTTTTCCTTTAAAATCAAATTTATCCAAAGGTTTAAAATCGGCATCAAATTGATAGGATTGAATTTCAAATTTTTCTTTTAATGCAGGATTTGAAACTAGTTTGTTATACAATTCCTCAGCTTTTTCATCGGATTTTAAAGCTGTAATAGAACTTGAATTGTCTACTGCAATTGCTAAAGGTGTTTTGGTGATTTCTAATGATTTTTTGGTCATTATTGGGTTTATCAATAATACCAATAGTCCAAAAATGGCTAGAAAACGTAAAAAAGCCAAAAACAAAATCACTTTGGATTTATTTTTGGCTTTAAAAAAATATTGAAAATACGATAACCCACCCGCTATTACTAAAGAAAGTAATAATAATAGAATCGTGTTTGTAGTCATATTTATAATTTAATGATTGGAAGATTGTGGTTACAGATTACAATATAGAAAACCTCTGAACCTTTGTAACTTATAACCTTTGCAACTTTTAAGTAAGCATTCCTCCGCAAACATTAAGTACTTGTCCTGTCACGTAAGCACTCATATCTGAAGCTAGGAAAAGACAAGCATTAGCAACATCTTCTGCTGTTCCTCCTCTTTTTAATGGAATTCCTTCTCTCCAACCTTTTACTACATCTTCGTTTAATTTTGCTGTCATTTCAGTTTCGATAAAACCTGGAGCGATTGCATTGCAACGAATGTTACGAGAACCTAACTCTAATGCTACTGATTTTGTAAAACCAATTGCTCCTGCTTTTGAAGCCGCATAGTTAGTTTGTCCTGCGTTTCCAGAAACTCCTACTACTGAACTAATATTAATTATTGAACCTGCGCGTTGTTTCAAGAATGTTTTTTGAATTGCCTTAGTCATATTGAATACTGACTTTAAGTTTACATCAATAACTTGATCAAAATCAGCTTCTGACATACGCATCAACAAATTATCTTTTGTAATTCCGGCGTTGTTAATTAAAATATCAACTGTTCCAAAATCTGCTAAAACAGCTTCAACAAAAGTTTGCGCTTCATTAAAATCTGCCGCATTTGATTGGTATCCTTTTGCTTTAATTCCTAAAGCGTTCAATTCAGCTTCAAGTGCTTCTGCAGATGCTACAGATGAACTGTATGTAAAAGCAACGTTTGCACCGTTTTTAGCAAAAACTTCAGCAATTCCTCTTCCAATTCCACGACTAGCACCTGTAATAATGGCAACTTTTCCTTCTAGTAATTTCATATTCAAAATTAATTTTAATAATTATTTATAGCTACCTGAATCTCATATTCAATCTTTTATAAATATATAGAGACAAAAACAAAAGAATTTTCATTTCTACAGATTGCGATCTAGCAGGGCTAAGAATGACTTGTCAAATATATGATAATTCCCTTTTTAAAAAAATAACATTGGTATAAATTATCGGCGCGAAGAATTTACAATCGACACAAATGATAAAATAACTCTTTACGATTAAATAAAAACAAAAAGGCAGTTCAAAAAATGAACTGCCTTTTATCCAAAATATAAAAAAGAACTAAAATGATTATATGTGGTTTTGCTGTGTTAGAAAAAATAAACTTCCCATTACAACTGCTATAAACAACATTCTTAAAATTGAATTTTTAAAAATGTTTGTATTATTGCGTTTATCTTCTTTTCTCTGTTTTATAAGATTAACAATCATAATGGGCATAATTACTACAATTGACAAGTACAAAAAATATCTTGTATACTCATAATACCATTTTGATATGGCTAAAAGTATTAATCCCCATAAAAAGATAATGCTTGTTGGTGTAATATATTTCTTCATTAGATTTCGTATTTAAACAAAAATTACAATTGATAAGCAGTTATTCTAAAACCATTATTTGATGCATTTGCCAGTGTATATATTTTATTAGAAGCCACAATTGTGAAAGCTTCTTTTTTGATATATAATCCATCAGGACTTGTAAGTTGTGCATCTAGATCTTTTAAGATTGCTATTGTAGCAGCATTGTGCGTCCATCCAGCATCTGTTAAAACGATAGTCTTATTAGTATCGTTTACTTTTGTAGTTACAAAGTGCGTTATAGTCGCTTTTCCTCCGTTAAACAGATATTGAATATAGGTACCATTAACTGCATTGTTAAATACAACTTGAACTCTGGCAAGTGATTGGTTTGCTGGTAATCCTGCGTTTATTTTATCTAATAAAGTTCTGCATAATACAGAATTACTTTGTGCTGCAGTTAAATTTGGAGCAAGATATCCTACTACCTTTTGTGGCTGACCTGGTGCGAAATTTTTATAATCATCTGAAATTACAAATGGAGTATCAGAATACTTTATTGATGCACTAACTCCATTAGTTCCAGTGGCTGTAAAACTTCCATTAGTACTATTATAGACAAAATTACTTAATTTTTGCTCTCCAACTGTAATAGCCGGGCTTACCACAATACCAGTAGGCGTATATCCAATACCAAGTCCGTTAACTTCAGTCGCAGTACTATAACTTGTAAATCGGGTAATTGTAGTAAATGGATTAAAATCGTACGTTTTCTTGGTTGTACCATCAATAATTTCTAAACCTCTGTTTGCTCCATATATATTCCTCCCAACAACATTAGGAATCATTAAAAAGTTTTTAGGTAAGTCAGTCCAATCTTGAGCTGTTGCTTTTACAAAACGTACATCTTGACCGTTTCGGTTTGTTTTAAATAAAAGTTCTCCATTTTCTTGTCCATAGTACAGAAACTGAAAGTCTCCTAAATATCCTTTTCCAACTAACGCAGCGGTTGGAGCTGCAGCAGGATTAGAGTCAGATAACAAGTGTATTCTGTTTTTTGTAGTAAATACCAAACTTACTGTACTTCCTAATTGAATACCATAGTCACTTGTATAGATTTTTGTATCTGTATTAAAGTCTGAAGCCATATCTACTTTTCCTTCAGGAGTGAACTTGAATAAATGCGTAAATCCTCCTAATTGTTTATTGTCTGTAAAATAAACAGCTTTCCATCCAAACTCTGAAGTTGGTAACACCTGTTGCAATTCGCTTTTCCTCGCATTTAATCGCTCTGTTGGTGTTTTGTCAAACTTTTGTTCTACCTCTGTTTCTGTACAAGATGTTAGTTGCATTGCAAATGATGCAACAACTAAATACTTGAATATATATTTTATTTTCATAACACTTCTTTTAAAATTTTACAATTATTGAATAATTATTAATTATTTATAACATAAGTAGTATTTTTTTCAGCTTCGTCTCTCAAAGCATAAAAGTCCATATTAAAAGCATCTTTAAAATACTGAACTACTATAGCTTCTTTTCTCTGAATATCTGCTCTTCCTTTTGCACTTGTTATACCTGCTAATATTGCAGCATATTCAGCTTTTGTACTGATTAAAATAATTGAAGCTGTTTCTGCAAAATCTTCGACGACATTAGATCTGGCATAATTAGTAATATAACCTAACTCTCTAGACGCAGCTGTTGTTTCTAAATGCCATGTAGCTGTATATCCTGAAGGTGTTATTTTTCCCCAAGCTTGCTCATCAAAAGGCTTGTTTTGATTTAAAATATGAACATACTCGTGCTGTATTGTGTGGATGAACTCTGCAACTATCGCACGGTTTTTCTTATTGATATTATCTACTTCAAAAAGTGTTATTCTTTGTCCTCCCTCTGCAATACCCAAAGTTCTGGTACCGTTTGAGTTTGAGTTAACTCCTCCTACTAATACAATTTCTCTTGGAGCAATTTTTTTAACAAAGTCAGCACCACCAACCGTTGCATAACTTGCTAACCAGATTTGTTTAACAATTTCTAATGCCGGTTGTACTTTATCAAGGGTTGGAGGGAATAAATACCTGGTATTATCAACTGTATTTTGATTCCATTTATATTGCGCATTTATATTGTAAGGAACAAGATAATTTGTATCAATCCATTTATCTAATTCTGTCTTAAGTGGTTGATTAAAATCTAATTGACTCTCTGTTGGTTGATCCTCATGAGCACATGCTGCCAAGGTTAAAACCCCAACAAATACTGCTATCTTTTTATATGTATTTACTATTTTCATAATACTTTAAGTTTAGTTTTATCTAGGATTTTTCTCTACTCCGTTACTTGATGCGCTTAGAGGAATTTGTATTGCTCTACGTTTATCATCTTTAGTCAAAGTGTTTGCCGGTTTACCAAATGTTTCATGCACTACTTCGATATTGAAACGTTTCACATCAAAATATCTAATTCCTTCATGAATAAAATCTCTTCTTCTAGTCTCCGCAATTGCCTTAACATAAGACGTCTGTACTGGTGTCATTGCATAATAAGGAGTATACTCATTATCAATAACTGGGTATTTATCGACAACTTTTGCCTCAGTAAGCTTGTCTGTTGCAGCATTGTATCCAGTAGTTCTGGTACCAAAGAAATATTCTAATTCAGTATTTGCCTCTGCAATTCTATTTTTCATTACAAGTGCTTCTATTCTATTTAAATAGAATTCATCATTAGATAATAATACTGTTCCTAAATAAGGCTGTCCAATGTTTGCAGTTAGATTTGTGTACTTAAAGTATTCCTTAAATTTTGGTGAGAAAACTGTCATACTACTATTATAAGAATAGGTTTTGTATAACCATGTTTTTCCAAAAATGTTAGTTACACTTCCTAAAATATTTGCACTTCTGTCTCCAGCTAAATAAAATCTGTTACGACTACTTGCTCTTGCATAAATTGAATATGCAGATACTATTAACAAATTAGCAGGCTCTGTTGCTTTTGCATATTCTATAAACTGCACATTTGGATCTAAATTTGTAAAAGCTAAATAATTTCTCAATTTCCCAACTGGTTTTGATCCCAATCCGGCTGAAACTTCAAGAACTTTATCCCAATCTCCCTTTACTAAATAAAAACGACTTGCGAATGCCTTACCTGCTTCTTTTGTGAAATGAAATTTAGGCTCAGTATAATCATTACCTACAAGTTTTAATCCTTCTTCGATATCCTTTTGTAGAAAATCAAAAACTTCTTTAACTGTATTTCTAGTGTATTTTTTAACTAAAACCTCTTCTGGTTCAGTCACGTATGGAATCCCTAAATCTTTATCAGCTGTTGCAGGATTATATCTTTGAGACCAAAATGAAACCAGCATAAAATGCGAGTAAGCTCTGGCTAATAAAGCTTCTCCTTTTTGAGCGTTTAAAGTTGATGGATTTCCTAATTCATTAATAGCTTGCAAAGCTTTATTTGCATGTGCAATTGCTCTATAACAAGCGTCCCAATAATTGGTTTGTGTATCAACATTAGTTTCATCCTGCATTTCCCAATTATAGTTTTGCGTATTTTTTGGCAAAGATTCCGACAATTGTCCATCAGCAACATTGTCGGTCATTGTTTCTGCAAAATCCATATAAGTCCCTCCATTTGGATAGGCATTAACCAATAGTTCAGATATTTTATCTGCCGTATTAATTTCGGTTCTATTATCAGGAGTTTCTGAAAGAAATTCATCACAACTGCTAAGACTAATCATCAATAATAATGAAAGTGTTATTTTTATATTTTTCATAATTAATTATATTATAATGAAATATTTAAAGTAAAAGTATACTGAGAAGTGATTGGGAAAGCAACTCCTCCTGTATTACGGAATTCAGGATCCTGACCATTTAATCTTTTATCAGAGTAAATTAACCAAGGATTAACTGCTGATCCTTTTAGTGTAAAAGTGCTTAATCCTAATTTTCTCTTGAAATCTTTAGGGAACTCCCAGCTTAAAGAGATGTTTTTCAATCTAACAAAATCACCATCAGCAATTCTTACATCAGAATAATTGTATGTATTATAGGCTCTTTGTAAGAAACTAGATCCTCCATAGTTTTCAATTAATCTTTTATCTGCAATAACTGGTACATTCGTAATGTTTTCGTCACCTGGATTTATCCAACGATTAGTATACTCTTTAGTAAATACTGTTAAATCATCGTATCTACTATCATAAACTGGATTCAAACGAACTTTGTTACCTCCTGATCCTACGAAGAAAACATATAATGACCAGTTTTTATAAGTGAATGTATTTGCTAAACCAATTGATTTATTTGGCTCAATAGAACCTTCGTACTTCAAGTAATTCGTAACGTTATCATTGTCTTGAAAATTAGCACCTGTAATTTTATTATCTTGACCAGGAGCCATAACAAAACTAGGAAGACCTTGGTTATTTAATCCTGTAAATTGATAAGAAAAAATGGAGTTTCTAGGATGTCCTATTGCATTACCTCCATTTCCATCAACTAAATCAAAAGCTGTTGGTTTGTTTTCTAATTTTGTAATCTCTTGTTTGAAAACTGAGAAGTTAAGTGTTGTAGACCATTTGAAATCACGGCTAACAATGTTTTGTGTTGTAAAACCAACTTCAAGACCTTTAGTCTCCATATTAGCATTATTTCCTTGCTTAATTCTTTGACCTCCAATACCTGATGTAATTACATAATCAACCAAGTCAAATGCTTTACGACGATAAACATCAGTAACAAATTGTACTCTGTTGTTAAACATTCCTAAATCTAATCCAATGTTTGTCTCAAACTGTTTTTCCCAAGTTAAATCACCATTTTGTAATTGATCAATTTCGATTCCAGTTTCTCTATCATCTAAATTTAAACGATTTGATATAAAGCTTTTATAAATAGCTAAAGAGTTTGTTGCAGGTCCAGCTGTAGCAGTCAAACCATAAGATCCTCTCAAAGCTAAATTATTAATCGCTTTTACATTTTTCATGAATTTTTCTTCAGTAACATTCCATTTCCCACTAAATGTATAAGTAGGCAACCAACGAGAAGAATTGCTATTTCCTTGTCTGTTTGATCCATCATAACGACCAGTAACAGAAGCTGTATAACGACGATCAAAAGTGTAACCTACTTTTCCGAAGAAACCTACAGTACGTTCTCTTTCCTCATTAAAAGCATAATAAGAATTTCCTTCATTGATGATTTTTTCAATAAGTCGAGGATCAGTAAAAGATGTAAGTCCTCTGTCATATTGAAGTCCTGCTGCCGTAAAGTTATCACTACTTCTATCTACAGATCTTAATTCAGTACCAAAAAAGCCTTCAAGTTCATGCTTCTCGTTAAATATATTTCTATAAGTAACACTATTTCTTATGTTATAAGAAGTCATGTCATTTGTATATTTTCTTAAGAAACCTCCATTTGGTAAAACTGAAACTGCTGGAGCAGTCAAGTCATTTGGATCTTTGTATAAAAAGATATTTTGATCTCTTACAATAGTAGTTTCCATTGCATTATAAGCACCAACAACATTAGAGCTTTCTAACATTTTATGCTCTCTTGTAGTATTTGCATAACGAGCAGATCCTGTCAAATTATAAGTAAGATGTGGGGTGATTTTGTAATCTAAGTCCAACTGAAAACGAATATCTTTTACTTTAATTTCTAAAAAGTTAGATTTTAACTCGTTGATAATATTCATTGGCGCCCAGTTATTACGATAATATTCCAGATTACCTTTTTCATCGTAAGGTCTTAGCGTTCTACTTGTATTTAAAACATAACTAAAAGGGTTGATATCAAATTCTCTAGTTACTTTTCCAAATACTTCATCTTTTTGGCTTTCATATGTTCCAGGAGCACCTTGATCTCTAATAGAAGCCAACGTAGATAATGTAATATTCAACTTGTCATTAACATAAAACGTACCTTTTAAGTTTGATGATAATTGTTTTACATTATCAGCAATAGTCCATCCTGGATCTGTATAATACCCTAATGACGCATAGAATGTATTGTTTTTACCACCTCCTGAAAAACTTAAAGAGTGGTTCTGTGTAATAGATGGTCTAAATAAAACACTAAACCAATCTGTATTAGCTAATTCATATTTTTTTAAGAAATTATTACGGCTAACAGGGTCATTATTTACTAAATATCCACCAGTTTCCGGTACATATGTATTAATTGCTTTTCCTAATATGTTGTAAACACCACCGTATCTTCCTTGTACTGTACTTGGTAAATCCAAAAATCCTTTAGATTCCATTTCTTTAAAAATACTCATTGACTCCTGAGAATTCAAAATATCGTATTGAGTATAACTTGGTACATTTCTAACCGTTTGCTCTAGATTATAAGTAACTTTTAATGGTGAATCTCTACGTCCTTGTTTAGTCGTAACAACCACAACACCGTTTAACGATCTAGAACCATAGATTGATGTTGCCGATGCATCTTTAAGAATCTCAACACTTTGAATATCGTTTGCATTTAGTCCTGCAACAGATGAACTTAATAAAGTGTCTGAATTTCCAGAAGCCAAATCAGCAAAAGAAATATTAATAATATCTTCCTGAACAACACCATCAATTACCCATAATGGTTTTGTATCTCCAAAAATTGAAGAAGATCCACGCACTGTAATTTTAGGAGCTGTACCAAATGTTCCTGTTACGTTTTGTACAGTTACCCCTGCTGCTTTACCTTCAATCATTCTACTTACATCAACTACTCCATCAACTTTTAATTCAGTTCCTGAAATCTTACTGATTGCACCTGTAAAAGTTCTTTTAGAGGTTTTTTCGTATCCTGTAGTCACAACAACTTCTTTTAAGTTTTGTCCCTCTTCATTTAATACAATAGTTGGGTTAACATTTCCTATACCAATTTCTTTGGACTCCATTCCAACATAAGAAATTACAAGTCTGTCACTATTTGTAGGCATTTCGATTGTAAATCTACCGTCGAAATCAGTAAGGACAGCGATTTTTGTACCTTTTACTAATACAGTTGCGCCTGGTAGCGGGCTACCTGTGCCATCTGTAACTACACCTTTAATAACAGGTCCTGCAGTTAATATTTCGAATAGCGAATTATTAGCTTCCACGTTTGCAAAAGGTGCTGCAGCAGCATTTTTTTGCAATACAATCTGATTGCTTACTTCTGTATAAGTAATATTAAATGGTATTAAAATTCGATTTAAAATACTTGATAAAATTTCCTGGTCTGCATCTATGCTAACTTTTTGATTAAGTTGAGGCAATCTTGAATTGTAAGAAAATTTTACATGTGCAGATTTCTCTAATTTAGACAATGCGTTGTCTAAAGTTAGATTTGCAACATTAATAGTAACTTTTGTATCTAACTTTTTTTGCCCATTTACATCATTTGCCATGGCCACGCTTGAAAATACAAGTGCCAACACAAACTGAAATAGTGTTATTTTCATGATTCGATGGAGTAATCGTTGTTTAACAACTGGTTTTTTCATAATTTTGGTTTGTTTTGATTAATACTGATTCGAGTGTATTTTAAGAAACATTAATGAATTACTCTTTACAGAGAGCAATTCAATAAATTTAAGTGTCGAAAATGTTACAGCATTTCGGCACTTTTTTTTTTACTGCATTGTCTTTTACATAGGCATTTTTATTAGTTTTATTTGGTTTTGGTTAGTTTTTCTATTCTCTTATTATTTTAAAAATTAAAAAAATAAACTCTGTCCTATTCTTAAAAAGATAGAACTTGTTTTATATTTCAAACTTTACATCATATATACAATTACAGTTGTATATAGCAGATTAATTACAACCTTCAGATGTTATAATGATTTGATTTCCGTTCATTTCAAAACTGGTGTTATTGCCAATACTATTACAAACAATTTTAAGTTTTTCCGTTAAAGGCTGGTCACTAAGCGACGTAGTAAGATGACAATCTTTAAGTTTGTTTTTAGGATAATCGATATCCACCAAGTATGCCTGCTCAATTGTTTCAAAAATTTGTGATACCGGAATGTCTGTAAACTCAAAACTTAATTGTTCAATATTTCCAACATTGCGAGTCAACGTCTGATCTTGAGTAATGTTTGTAATTTTATTAAAACTCAATTCACTACGTACAAAACGTAATGCTTGATTAGGAAGTAAAACAACTTCTTCATCTGATTTTGCCACTAGATCATTAGATCTTACCTTAACTTTACCGGTGCGAACAAGAACTTCGACATCAGGCTGATCAGAATAAGCTTTAACTCTAAAACTAGTCCCAACCACCTTCGTAACGATTTCGTTTGCATAAACAAAAAAAGGCTTTTTAGGATTTTTACTAATTTCAAAGAAACCTTCGCCGGATAAATACACCTTTCTTTCGTTTCCGGTAAAGATTTTAGGATAACTTAATTTGCTATTGGGTTGTAGTAAAACCGAACTACCATCAGATAACGTGATGATTTGCGGTTTGTCCGAATTATTAGTTTGTTCAACTAATCCTTCGCTATTTTCATCTATAAGTTCTTTATAAGTAACTACTTTACTTTCTGGTCCGAAATGATTTTCATAAAACCAAATTGACACTAAGCCAAAAACTAATGCTGCAGCAACTCCTCTGATTAAATATTTTTTGAAAAATTTTACTTTTGAATCTTCAACTGAATCGTTATGATTTTCTTTCTCTTCAATTTTAACCCAGGTATTTTGTAAAGCATTATGAATATCTGATGCAGATAAAGTAGAATCAGGCACTTTCATTGCCAATAATAATAATCTGGAATCCTCTACCAACTTAGCGCGTTGGCGATTTTCTAAAGTCCATTCTTCCCAACCATCTTCATCAATTTTAAATAAAATCCATGATTGAAATGATTCATCAGATAAGAAGTCTTCTATTTCGGTATATTTATTACGTTTTTGCATCTAAAAAATGAGGTTACAAAAACATAGAGGACAGCTTTCTTATTATATACTCACCAAATTGTGATTTTTTTTACTTTTTTTTAAAATAAAATTAACATGCAGTTGAAGATAGTAGAATAATTAACGAAATACTCCCCTTCCATTCTTTGCGAAGTGTAAGTAAACCGCGATGTAAGAGGTTACTAGCCGATTGGTAATTTACATCCAACATATCGGCAATTTGTTCTACGGTTAGTCCTTGGTGATATCTTAAATATAAAGCTTCTTTTTGGCGTGCAGGTAAATCGTTTAATAATTTGTTAAGGTGAACTACCTTTTCTTTTGTAGCATAATCATCATCAATTAGCTCATGCTCTACAGAGAATTCTAAAAGAAATGCTATAGAATCTGTACTAGTAGCTTTACGAAAAATATGATCGCGTTCGTGCAAACGTGCAATTCGCTTACGAACGCTAGACAACAGGTAAGCTTTTACAACGACAGAACTTTGCAATCCGTTTCGATACACCCAAATATCCGTAAAAACATCCTGAACACAATCCTGCACTTTTTCGGCATAAGGAGAAAGTGAATTTCCGTAATTAACCAAATCTCCATAATATTTTTCGAATAACATTGAAAATGATTTTTCATTTCCATCTTTCAAGTTATTCCAAAGCGTAATGTCGTCAAAATTTTTGAATTGTAAAGTTTTGGTATTCATATTTTAGTTTGGGTAGAATTCTTGAAAATAAGCTCTTGGTTTTAACATAAAGAATACGGTTTTTTAACATTATCCTTTAGTTCTGTGCGATAAATATATAAAAGCAAATATTTAAAACCAATTATTTTACACAAAAAAGGCAGTTCCGTAATGTACGAAAACTGCCTCTTTTTACTGATTTACTTAGGGGTTAGCCTTAATTTTATTATTTTATGCTTTCTTAAAAAACAATTAAATTGTCAGATTTTACCACCATACTTTTAAGTTTATTTTTTAACAAAACTAATTACAAAAGACCATTTATCTATTTACTTTTTTTAAATACAATCTCAAATTCGACATATTCAAATCATGTACTCTTAATACAACAAAAGCCTTGCTAATTGCAAGGCTTTTGTTGTATTGTAGTTTTTTAAAAATTTAGAAAGCTACATTCCATCTAGGTAATTTTGCATTTTCATCTAAGAAATTTTGCAAAACTTGTCCTTCAACAGCAGTTGGAATTCCTTTCACATCAGCATTAAAAGTTTCGTACCAAACCACTTCTAAAGCATCAATACTTTCAAGTTTCATTTGAGCTGGCCAAGAATACTTTCTTCCTGTTTTTGCAAACTGGTGTCCGTTTACAATTTTATCGTATAAACCACCATTTTTACTTTTTAAAGTCCCGTCGTTCTGAACAGTTCCTGTAGAACCAACCATAATTAATTCTTTTGCATCACCTTCAACAGCATAAACAACAAATACTCCTGCACCACCTTCCGGAGCATTGCAAACTTGTTCTAAACTGTCTTCAATAGTAAAAGTAAAACTGTTGCTTACTTTAAACTTTTCTAATTCTTTGTACATATTTTTTTGTTTAAGCTTCTGAGACATTAAGGCTCTAAGTTGCTAAGTTTTTTCTTTGCTTGCCTTAATATTCCAAAAATGGAAAAAAGTCTCAACACAATATTGAGACTTTTTTAGATTTTTTTATTTTGAAATTTGGAGATTATCCAAGTACTTCTTTTACTTTTTTACCAATTTCAGCTGGTGAATCAACAACGTGAATTCCATTGTCTCTCATAATTTGTTTTTTAGCTGCAGCAGTATCATCAGAACCACCAACAATAGCACCTGCGTGACCCATTGTTCTACCAGCAGGAGCAGTTTCTCCAGCAATAAAACCAACAACTGGTTTACGGTTACCATCAGCTCTAACCCATTTAGCAGCATCAGCTTCTAATTGACCTCCAATTTCACCAATCATGATGATAATTTCAGTTTCAGGATCGTTCATCAATAATTCAACAGCTTCTTTAGTTGTAGTTCCAATAATTGGATCTCCACCAATACCAATAGCTGTAGTAATTCCTAAACCTTGTTTTACAACTTGGTCTGCAGCCTCATAAGTTAAAGTTCCTGATTTAGAAACGATACCAACTGTTCCTTTTTTGAAAACGAAACCTGGCATAATACCAACTTTAGCTTCACCTGGAGTAATTACTCCTGGACAGTTTGGCCCGATTAATCTAGAGTTTCTTTCTTTAACATAATTATTTGCTTTAATCATATCTGCTACAGGAATTCCTTCTGTAATAGCAATAATTACTTTAATTCCAGCATCAGCAGCTTCCATAATTGCATCAGCAGCAAAAGCTGGTGGAACAAAAATGATAGATGTATCAGCTCCAGCTTGCTCAACAGCATCTTTAACTGTATTAAAAACCGGACGATCTAAATGGCTAGTTCCTCCTTTTCCTGGAGTAACACCACCAACAACATTAGTACCGTACTCAATCATTTGAGAAGCGTGGAAAGTTCCTTCGCTTCCTGTAAATCCTTGAACAATTATTTTGGAATCTTTATTAACTAAAACACTCATGATATATATTTTATGTAGTTTTTAAAATTGTGATGCAAAAGTAAGGTTTTGTAACGTATTTTAACCTTTTTGTCTTCAAAAAAATTAAGAAAATTGACTCATTTGATAACCACGATATAATTTATCATCTTTTATTTGCCAAATAGTAGCAAAATGGGCTAATAACATCTCTTCTCTCGGGTTCTCAATCGTTTTCACAAAATGAGAATATCGTATTGAAACCAAGTCATCTTCAGCAATAATATGGCTTATTCTAACTTTGGAACGTACGTAAGCACGACTTAACTCATTTGCCATATCCAGCATCGAATTATGATCCATCTCAATTAAACCTTTGGTACTGTGCCAATCTAACTTTACATCAGTATGCAAATAAGTTTTCATGATTTCGCTATCAATTAAGGCATCTGACTTGTAAAATTTTTGAACAAATTCTTTTATAGACATATTACTTCAATTTATTTAAAATTTCAGGAATCTTTTTGATATTGGCCAATTGTTTTAACTTTTCTCTTGATTCTTCGATTGGAGTTCCAAAATATGATTTTCCTCCTTCAACCGATTTAGTAACACCAGTTTGTCCCATAATAACAGCCTTTGCTCCTATCGTGATTCCACTTGTTGTTCCTACCTGTCCCCAAATTGTAACTTCGTCCTCAATAATAACACAGCCCGCAATACCTGTTTGAGAAGCGATCAAACATTTTTTTCCAATCACTGTATCATGTCCAACATGCACTTGATTATCCAATTTTGTTCCTTCGCCAATTGTTGTATCCCCAGTAACACCTTTGTCAATTGTACAAAGAGCACCAATTCCAACATTATCCTCAATAACAACTCTTCCACCAGAAATTAACTGATCGAAACCATCTGGACGTTTTTTGTAATAAAAAGCATCGGCACCTAAAATAGTCCCAGCGTGGATCATTACATTATCTCCAATTACAGTATGATCGTAAATAGTAACATTAGGATGTATCAAGCAGTTTTTGCCAATTGTAACATTGTTACCAATAAAACAATTTGGCTGAATTACAGTTCCTTCTCCAATAGTTGCAGAAAGAGCAATCGCCACATTTGTAGCTTGGAAAGGTCGAAAATGTTTAGTTAGGGTATTAAAATCTCTGAAAGGATCATCAGAAATCAAAAGTGCTTTACCTTCTGGACAATCTACTTTTTTGTTTATTAAAACAATAGTAGCTGCTGACTGTAAAGCTTTATCATAGTATTTAGGATGATCAACAAAAACTATATCTCCTCGCTCAACAACATGTATTTCGTTCATGCCTAAAACCGGAAAGTTTTGGTCACCTATAAATTCGCAGTTAAGCAAATTTGCAATTTCTTGTAAAGAATGAATCTTTTGAAATTTCATATTTTTAAATTAGAAAATTTGTCAATTAGAAAATGTGCCAATTAGAAAATGTGTCAATTAGAAAATGAATATTCAAAATTGTGACGATTCACTAATTTTCTAATTGACTCATTGACAAATTATCTAATTAAAAAACTACTCTTTTACGCGCTCCATGTATGAACCTGAAGCAGTATCGATTTTAATTTTATCACCTTCGTTGATAAACAACGGAACGTTTACAGTTGCTCCAGTTTCTACCGTAGCAGATTTTGTCGCATTTGTAGCTGTATTTCCTTTCACTCCTGGCTCAGCATAAGTAACTTCAAGAATTACAGAAGATGGCATATCTACTGATAAAGGTAAATCTGTTTCAGTATTAACCTGAACCATTACACTTGTTCCTTCTTTTAATAATCCCGGAGCATCCAAGATATTTTTATTCAAAGAAATTTGCTCAAAAGATTCTGTATTCATAAAATGAAATTCATCTCCTTCAGCATATAAAAACTGGTAGTTATGCGTCTCTACACGCACATCATCAATTTTATGTCCAGCAGAAAATGTATTATCCAATACTCTTCCTGTAGTTAAACTTCTTAATTTTGTTCTTACGAAAGCAGGACCTTTTCCAGGTTTTACGTGAAGAAATTCAACGATTTTATAAATATCATGATTGAATTTAATACACAATCCGTTTCTAATATCTGATGTAGACGCCATTTTTTTTTATTTTATTTAATTTTTGTTGAATCGTTTATTCGTTTAATTGTTTAGTCGATCAAACGATTAAACAAATAAACAATTAAACTTTTATTTTAATAATTTCCTGAATAACCTTTCATAATTCCTCTTGATGAATTTCTGATAAAATCTAAAATTTCATCTCTCTCAGGAGTAGCTTCCATTTCAGCTTCAATAATACTTAAAGCTTGTGTTGTATTATAATTTTTTTGGTATAAGATTCTATAGATTTCCTGAATTTCTCTAATTTTTTCAGTACTAAAACCTCTTCTTCTTAAACCAACAGAATTGATTCCTACGTAAGATAACGGCTCTTTTGCTGCTTTTGTATAAGGAGGAACGTCTTTTCTTACCAAAGATCCACCAGAAATCATAGCATGATCTCCAATATGAATAAATTGGTGAATAGCCGCCAAACCACCAATAACAGCGTGATTTCCAACAACTACGTGTCCTGCCAAAGCAACTCCGTTTACAATAATTGCATTATTTCCAATTTCACAATCGTGTGCAATGTGAGCATAAGCCATTACTAAACAATTATTACCTAAAATCGTTTGTCCAGAAGCAACTGTACCTCTATTTATAGTAACACATTCTCTAATTGTACAATTATCTCCAATAATGGCTAGAGAATCCTCTCCGCCAAATTTTAAATCTTGTGGCACCGCAGAAATTACTGCTCCTGGAAAAATATTACAATTTTTACCAATACGAGCACCTTCCATGATGGTCACATTTGAACCAATCCAAGTACCATCACCAATAACAACATTATTGTGAATTGTTGTAAAAGGCTCTATTACAACGTTTTTAGCGATTTTGGCGCCGGGATGAACATATGCTAATGGTTGATTCATCTGTAAGTTTTATATTTTAATTTAAAATAGTCTAATTTGGGCAACAAACGTAAACAATAAAATTGATTATACTATTATTGTTTTCTTGCAATCTGAGCCATTAATTCTGCCTCAGTAACTAATTTTCCGTTTGCGTATGCATTTGCCTGCATGTGACAGATTCCTCTTCTGATAGGTGAAATCAATTCACACTTGAAAATTAAGGTATCGCCCGGCAAAACTTTATGTTTAAATTTAACATTATCAATTTTCATGAAATAAGTTAAATAATTTTCAGGATCCGGAACTGTACTTAATACCAAAATTCCTCCTGTTTGCGCCATAGCTTCAACAATCAAAACTCCTGGCATAACTGGTGCTTCTGGAAAATGCCCTACGAAAAAGTTTTCATTCATCGTAACATTTTTCATACCAACCACATGACTATCAGACATTTCGATAATTCTATCAATTAACAAAAATGGAGGTCTGTGTGGCAATACAGCCATAATTTTATGAATATCCATTAACGGCTCAAGATTCAAATCGTAAACCGGCACATGGTTTCTTTGTTCAATTTTAATAATTTTTGCCATTTTTTTAGCAAACTGAGTATTTACATAATGCCCAGGCTTGTTAGCAATAATTTTTCCTTGAATACGAACGCCAATCAATGACAAATCTCCAACAACATCTAATAATTTATGTCTTGCAGCTTCGTTTGGATAGTGTAAAGTAAGATTATCTAAAACTCCATTTGGTTTAACAGAGATTTTATCTTTACCAAAAGCTTTCTTTAAATTTTCCATTGTAGCATCAGATATTTCTTTATCTACATATACAATAGCATTATTTAAATCTCCACCTTTTATTAATCCGTTTTCTAAAAGAGACTCTAACTCATGTAAAAAACTAAAAGTTCTTGAATTAGCGATTTCTTCTTTAAAATCGGCTATGCTTTTCATAGTTGCGTTTTGAGTACCTAAAACTTTAGTACCAAAATCAACCATTGCAGTTACTTGATAATCATCACTTGGCATAACAAGAATCTCACTTCCAGTAGTTTCGTCAGTAAAAGAGATAACTTCTTTTACCACATAAACATTACGTTTAGCATCTTGCTCTTCGATTTCTGCCTTTTCAATTGCTTCAACAAAATATTTTGAAGAACCATCCATAATCGGAAGCTCTGAAGCATTTAACTCTATAATAACATTATCCAAATCACATCCAACTAATGCAGCTAAGACATGCTCTGGAGTTTGAATTTTAACACCTAATTTTTCTAAATTAGTACCTCTTTGCGTATTAACAACATAATTAGCATCAGCCTCAATGACTGGTTGACCTTGCAAATCTACTCTTACAAAAGTGAAACCATTATTAATTGGAGCTGGTTTAAAAGTCATTGTAACTTCTTTCCCAGTGTGTAATCCAACGCCTGTTAGTGAAATTTCATTCTTGATGGTCTTCTGTTTAACCATTATTTCCATTTTTTGGGTTTATTATTTGTTTTTTTAATTCTTCTACTTCGGCCACAATTTTAGGCAAATTCTTAAAATGAACATATGATTTATTAAAATCACTATATCCAAGTGATGGTGAACCTTGTAAGACTTCATCATCTTTAATGTTTCTTGCCACTCCTGATTGAGCCTGCAATCTCACATTATTACCTATAATTAAATGCCCCGCGATACCTACTTGCCCGCCAATCATACAGTTTTCGCCAATTTTAGTAGAACCCGCAACACCAGATTGTGCAGCGATTACGGTATTTTTACCAATTTCTACATTGTGTGCAATCTGAATTTGATTGTCTAATTTAACTCCTTGTCTAATAATAGTAGACCCAAGAGTTGCTCTGTCTATTGTGGTATTTGCACCAATATCAACATTATCTTCTATAATAACATTTCCAATTTGTGGCACCTTACTATATACTCCTTCTTCATTTGGAACAAATCCAAAACCATCTGCACCTATAATTGTTCCGGAATGTATAGTACAATTATTTCCTATAACAGTTTCAGAATATATTTTAGCGCCTGCAAAAATATATACATTATCGCCAATAACAACATTATCGCCAATAAAACTGTTTGGATAAATTTTTACGTTATTGCCTAAAACCACATTTTGGCCTATATAACTAAAGCTTCCTAAATATAAATTTTCACCATATTTAGTTCCTTCAGTAATAAAAGAATTCGCTTCGATTCCATTTTTATTCAATTTTACCTGATTATAAAAATGTAAAAGCTTAGAAAAAGACGCATAGGCATCTTCTACTTTTATTAAAGTTGTAGTAATTTCTTGTTCTGGTACAAAGCTATCATTAACAATAGTTACTGATGCTTTTGTACTATATATGTAGTTGATATATTTCGGGTTAGCCAAAAAAGTAAGAGATCCTTCCTCACCTTCTTCTATTTTAGACAGCCGAGAAACTTCTGCATTGGGATCCCCAACAACTTCTCCTTCTAAAATTCCTGCTATTTGTTCTGCTGTAAATTTCATTGCGACAAAAATATAAAAAATAGATTTTAAATGTTAATTTTAGATAAGTTGTTTTGGAAAACAGATGTAATATTTTGTCACCAACTTAGATAACGATTTCAAATTCAGCTGATCAGATGCTTCAACAACATCTTCGATTGTCTTGTCTTTTTTCAAAATTCTTATCGGTTCTGCCTCTTTACTGTATGCTTGGTTTTTTATTTTCCCCCTAAAAATAAAATAACCGGCTTCTAATTGCGAAATATGGTGCGCTTCAGCAAATTCTTCCTTAAGAGACTGAGATTCTTCCATTGGAATTTTCTCCGCGCTTAATTTAATCTTAAGCAAATCCCTATTAATCAACATCTTACTTAGAGTAGAAAGTATAAAATCATTGTGTTTTTGCCATGCTTTTAGAGCACTAATAATATCAAAATCGTCTAACTGAGAGAACAAATCTAATTTCTCTGCATCAAAATTTTCGAGAGTGATTTTATTTTTCATAAAATACAAAAGAGGTTCACTGCAAGGAAGATTTATTCCTTTTAAGGTTAATTCCTTTGCTCTTTTAAGCACTTTCATCAAAATTAATTCAGCCACTAAACTTGTTTTATGTAGATATGCCTGCCAATACATTAATCTTCTTGAAAGCAGGAATTTCTCTACTGAATAAATCCCTTTTTCCTCAATAACCAAAGTACCGTCAACCACATTCATCATCTGAATTAAACGTTCAGAATTGACATTTCCTTCGGCAACACCAGTATAAAAGCTATCTCGTTTTAAGTAATCCATTCGATCCATATCTAATTGACTTGAAATCAATTGTAACATAAATTTCCTATGATAATCACCTTTAAAAACCTGAATCGCTAAACTCAATTTTCCGTCAAATTCCTCATTTAGCTGATTCATAAACAATAATGAAATAGCTTCATGATTTACATCTTCAACAATACTTTTTTCCATCGCATGCGAAAACGGCCCGTGACCAATATCATGCAACAAAATAGCAATCAACAATGCATTCTCCTCTTCGGGAGATATTGCAACTCCTTTAAATCTAAGAGTTTCTATCGCTTTTTGCATTAAATGCATACAACCCAAAGCATGATGAAAACGAGTGTGATTAGCCCCTGGATAAACTAAATACGATAATCCCATCTGCGAAATACGGCGTAAACGCTGAAAATATGGGTGCTGAATTAAATCGTAAATAAGTTCGTTCGGGATGGAAATAAACCCGTAAATGGGATCATTGAATATTTTTAACTTATTGATATGAGTCACTATTTGGTTATTTTAAGGTCAACAAATATAAGTAAATAACTATAAACAGCTTTGCGTTTTTTACTTAAAAATCAACAATAATTCATTATGATTATCAAGGTAATAGCAAAATGCTTAAAAGATCTAATATCAAAATCACAATACTTTATTCTATAATTTATACTATTTTTAATACTTTTTAAGTTCTATACTTCTAAATTGCATTAAAAATTATATTCGTTTATGGACAAGATAAAAATACTTTGGGTCGACGATGAAATCGATCTATTAAAGCCACATATATTATTTCTGGAGAAAAAAAACTACGCTGTAACTACTTGTAACAATGGTTTAGACGCAATCACTTTATTTGAAGAAGACAATTTTGATATTGTTTTTTTAGATGAAAATATGCCTGGTATGAGCGGTTTGGAAACACTTTCAGAAATGAAAGAAAAAAAATCGGCAATTCCGATGATTATGATCACCAAAAGTGAGGAAGAATATATAATGGAAGAAGCAATTGGTTCCAAAATCGCCGATTACTTAATCAAACCTGTAAATCCAAATCAGATTTTATTGAGTTTGAAAAAGAATCTGGATCATTCGAGATTAATTTCAGAAAAAACTACATTAGATTACCAAAAGGAATTCAGAAAAATTTCAATGGAATTAGCAATGGTTAATTCCTTTGAAGATTGGGTAGAATTGTATAAAAAATTGATTTTCTGGGAATTGGAACTCGAAAATATCAATGATCAGGGAATGATTGAAATCCTTGAATCTCAAAAAGTTGAAGCCAATTCTCAATTCGGAAAATTTATAGAAAGAAACTACGAAGACTGGTTTGCTCCAAAAGCAGACAAACCTATTCAATCGCATAGTTTATTTAAAGAATTAGTAGTTCCGGAAATTAAAAAGAAAGACAAACCTATTTTATTTGTTGTAATTGATAATCTTCGTTACGATCAATGGAAATCTTTTGAAACTGTAGTTTCTAATTACTATAAATTAGAGAAAGAGGTTCCTTACTTCTCTATTCTTCCAACAGCAACACAATATGCGAGAAACTCTATTTTTTCGGGTTTATTGCCAATCGAAATGGAAAAGCAATTTCCGCAATATTGGAAGAATGATGTTGAAGATGGAGGAAAAAATCTTTACGAAGCCGAATTTCTTTCGGCTCAACTAAAGCGTTTGGGACTAAACATCAAAGAAGATTATTTTAAAATCACGAATTACGCTGGAGGAAAAAAACTTGCTGAAAACTTCAAAGCATTAAAAGGAAATGACTTGGTAACAGTTGTTTACAATTTTGTTGATATGTTATCGCACGCCAAAACCGAAATGGAAGTCGTTAAAGAACTTGCTTCAGATGATAAAGCTTATCGCTCATTGACTTTGAGTTGGTTTAAAAATTCTCCTCTCTTAGAAATCATTCAACAAGCACAACTTTTAGGATTTAAATTAATTTTAACCACAGATCACGGAACAATTAATGTAAAAAACCCTTCAAAAGTTGTTGGAGATAAAAATACAAGCTTAAATTTGCGTTACAAAACAGGTCGTAGTTTAACCTACGAACAAAAAGATGTGTATGTAGTAAAAGAGCCAAAAACAATTGGTTTGCCAGCTATAAACATGAGTAGTTCGTTTATTTTTGCCAAAAATGATTACTTTTTAGCTTATGTAAACAACTACAATCATTATGTGAGTTATTACAAAAATACGTATCAACACGGTGGGATTTCACTGGAAGAAATGATCATTCCATTTTTGGTATTTAATCCAAAATAAGAAAAGTTTTCAGTCACAGTTTTGAATTTTCGAATGCGATTAAAAACTGTGACTGAGACTAAAAAATTCTGTTTAAAATGTTTTTCCGAAATAGAAAAAGAACCATTATATGAAGAGAATATTGATTTTTTTACTCTTTTTACTTTTTTTAACGAACATTAATTATAGCTGCGCTCAAGATTGTCCTCAGGGAATCAACTTGATACCCATGTACGGTCAAGTCAAAAAATGTCCGCAGCAAATACAGAGTGACAATCAATTTATTGAAGAAGCCGAGAAACAATTTAAAAATAAAAAAGCAGCTTCTGAGTACTATGCTAATAAACGGTGGGAATATTTCTACAAAGATGAACTTGACACTTCAATGAAAAGATTTAATCAAGCTTGGCTTTTAGATAATAAAAATCCAAATGCCTTTTGGGGATTTGGGAATATTTTAGGAAAGAAAAAAGAATATGAAAAATCTGTTGTTTATTTAGAAAAATCCATTGCGCTAGATCCAAATAATGGAAAAGTATTTTATTGTGCAGCGATAAGTTATGGCCAAATATTCGTGGAGAAAAACGATAAAAAATATTTAGATTTAGCTATACAAAATTTAAATAAAGCGGTTAAAATTGAACCAAAGAATGGAAGTTATTATGCGCAATTAGCAAATTCTTATGCTTATTATTCAAAAAAAGACAGCTTAAATAAATACATCAGAATAACAGACGAAATTGATCCTAAATTAATTAATTCGGAAGTTAGAAAGTTTGCAAAAAAATAATAAAACCAAATTAAACAGTAACAATGAATATCATTTTTTCATTAGATCAAATTCAAGAAGTAGCTGAACAAATTTTAGCGTCAAATCCTAAAAAAATTATTCTTTTTAACGGAGAAATGGGTGTTGGAAAAACTACTCTTATCAAGCAATTATGCAAAAGCTTAGGAGTTGAAAGCGCAACAAGTAGTCCAACTTTTTCTCTGGTTAATGAATATTCTACTTCTAATAATGAAATCGTTTATCATTTCGATTTTTACAGATTAAATAAAGAAACTGAGGCGCTTGATATGGGTGTTGATGATTATTTGTATTCTGGAAATTGGTGTTTTATTGAATGGTCTGAAAAAATTGCGAGTTTACTTCTTGAAGAAACTTCTACAATTACTATTGAGTTGTTGCCTGATGGGAAAAGAGAATTAAAGTTAGCTTAAATACAACACAATGAATCCCCATAATATAGTAGAAATAATTCCCTTTTCCCCAGATTTAAAAGAACCCATTAAAACTTTAAATAAAGAATGGCTTCAAAAATATTTTAGAGTTGAAGAAAAAGACGAAATAGTCCTTTCGAATCCACAAGAAGAAATTATCGACAAAGGCGGAGTGATTTACTATGCAAGATACAATAATGAAATTCTAGGAACTGTTTCCTTACTAAAAGTTGACGATTCTACTTTTGAATTGAGTAAAATGGCTGTTTCAGATAAAGCTCAAGGTCTTGGCATTGGCAATAAACTTCTGGTACATTGTTTTGCTGTAGCCGAAGAAAAAAATATTAAAAGGTTATTTTTATATTCGAATACAAAGTTACTTCCAGCCATTCATTTATATGAAAAATTTGGTTTTGTTGAAATTCCGCTTGAAGATGGAGTTTACGAAAGAGCCGACATAAAAATGGAAAAATTATTACCCTAAATATTAAAACACTATTAGCAGAATTTTTACATTGATTTTAAAACTTTTTACGTAATTTGTACTCTTAATATTTCGCACAACCCATGTCAATCACTTTAACTCCATTTACGAAGCAACAATTGCTGCCACAAGAAGAAAAACTTGAAATTGGTCGATTTAAAAGAGAGCTTTTCATTGGGATCCCAAAAGAAACAAGTTATCAGGAACGTCGTATTTGCCTAACTCCAGATGCCGTAAACTCATTGACTTATGAAGGTCATCGTGTAATGATTGAATCTGGCGCAGGAGAAAGTTCTAGTTATTCTGATAAAGAATATGCTGATGCTGGTGCAGAAGTAACAAAAGACACTAAAAAAGTTTTTGGTTGTCCGCTATTATTAAAAGTTGAGCCGCCTACATTAGCAGAAATCGAGATGATTAATCCCGAAACGACCATTATTTCAGCCATTCAGCTAAAAACAAAAAAGAAAACTTACTTTGAAGCATTAGCCAAAAAAAAAATTACCGCACTTGCATTCGAATATATTAAAGACGAAGATGGATCGTATCCAGCCGTAAAATCATTAAGCGAAATAGCCGGAACTGCTTCTATCTTAATTGCTGCCGAATTAATGATTACGGACGAATTTGGAAAAGGACTTTTATTTGGAAATATTACCGGCGTCCCTCCTACTGAAGTTGTAATTTTAGGAGCTGGAACTGTTGGTGAATTTGCTGCTAAAACTGCAATTGGTTTAGGTGCAAACGTAAAAGTATTTGATAACTCAATTACCAAATTACGTCGTTTACAAAACAACTTAAGCCAGCGTATTTTTACTTCGACAGTACAACAAAAAGCATTATTAAAAGCTTTAAGACGTTGTGATGTTGCTATTGGTGCCATGCGCGGAAAAGAACGTTGTCCTATTATAGTTACCGAAACTATGGTTGAACACATGAAAAAAGGTGCCGTAATTGTTGACGTAAGCATTGATACTGGTGGATGTTTTGAAACCTCGGAAGTGACAACTCACGAAAAACCAACTTTTATAAAAAGTAACGTTCTACATTATTGCGTTCCAAATATTCCGTCAAGATACTCTAAAACTGCCTCACTATCAATAAGTAACATCTTAACTCCATACCTACTTCAAATTGCCGAAGATGGTGGTCTAGAAAGTGCTATTAGATGCAATAAAGGATTAAAAAACGGAATTTACTTGTACCACGGAATCCTAACAAATAAGGCAATTGGCGAATGGTTTGATTTACCAGACAACGACATTAATTTACTTGTATTTTAAAGGAAGTTTAGCGTACCTTTGCCAAAAAATTATTTCATGAAGTTCGTACACCGTTTTGCATATTATTTGATTGGTCTTATTATGGGATGCTTTTTTGTAGCCCTTGTTTTCAGTGGAAAAGATACTCGTTGCAACTATTTTCCAAATGCAAGAGTTTTGAATGATTTAAGAACAAAACCTTTTCAATATTCTGATAAAGCAATCCAAACCTTGAACGAAAAATGGGTTGACACAGCCGATATCAAAAACACTTTAACATACGGAGATGTTGATTTTGACCAAAGTAATGTTCCTTTCAAAAAAGGAAAATTATATGTTATTGAAGGGAAAACGATTAAAAATCAAGAAATTATTCTAAAAGTTATCAATTACGAAAAGAAGGCCGTTTTAGAAGAAATCGTTAAGAAACCAGCCGAAAAATAATCGTTTCTTTATCATTTCGACTAACAAGACTCGAGCGATAGTGAACAGACGAAGTAAATCACACTCGAAATTCGATAAAGTTTACACAATGACGTTGTTATGAGTGTGATTTTTTGTTCCTTAAAATGACCAGTTTATGCAAACTTAGATTTGTGAAAATTTGCAAATTTTGCACTCATTTACCATTCAATTTCTTTAATTCCTTTAGATTGTAGAAAAGCATTTGTTTTGCTAAAATGTTTATTTCCAAACCATTTTTTATGAACGCTTGCAAAAGACGGATGTCCTGATTCTAAAACAAAATGTTTTGAGCGATCAATTTTATCACCCTTACCTTTTTTTTGAGCAAAATTACCCCATAGTAAAAAAACAATATTTTCTTTTTTATCTGAAATAGCTTGAATTACAGCATCCGTAAAAAGATTCCATTTTAAATGTTTATGACTATTTGCAATATCTTTTTGAACCGTTAAGGAAGAATTTAAAAGTAAAACACCTTGTTTGGCCCATTTCTCTAAATTACCCGAAGTTGGCATAAAGATAGAATCAAGATCCATATTAATCTCCTTGAAAATATTTTGCAACGATGGTGGAATTTTTGCATCATCATTTACAGAAAAACTTAATCCATTAGCTTCACCTTCTCCATGATAAGGATCCTGACCAATAATAACCACTTTTAAATCCTGAAAAGAACAGTGATTAAAAGCAGAGAAAATCAATTCTTCAGGCGGATAACATTTATGTTCTTTGTTTTCGAGATCAAAAGCCAACATTAATTCTTTAAAATAAGGCTTATCAATTTCTTGGGCTAGAATAGCTTTCCAATCAGGAGATAGATTAATTTTCATTTATTTTTTTTTTTTTACAAATTACGCAAAGTTTTTTCCAAAGTACCAATTAATAGTGCTATTTAGTTTTAAAACTTTGTAACTTTGAATTTTACAACTTACGATATATAATGATATCCATTACCGAAAAAACATTACAAGATTTACAATTTCCAACTGTCCTTGAAACTATTTCAGCAGGCTGTAATACAGATATTGGAAAAGAAAAAGCTTTACATATAACTCCCTTTCGAGACAAAGAAACTTTAATGCAAGCTTTAATGCAAACATCAGAGTATGTCTCTTCTTTTCAAAACAATAACGCAATTCCTAATCACGGATTTGACGCTATAACTAATGAAATTAAATTTTTAGCAATTGAAGATAGTTTTTTAGAGGTTGGAAGTTTTAGAAAAATTGCAACACTTTCGTCAACATCAAATTTCTTATTGAACTTCCTTAAAAAGTTCGATGACTATTATCCAAACTTAAACGCAAGAGCTTCAAAAGTAGAATACACAAAAGATATTGTTACTTTAATTGATGCTATTGTAGACAAATATGGCGAAATTAAAGACAATGCTTCACCCGCTTTGCTAAGTATTCGTCAGAACATGAATATTGTTCGCGGTAAGGTAAATCAAAGTTTTGGAGTTGCACTTACTCACAATAATAGCCTTGGTTATCTAGACGATATTAAGGAAAGTTTTGTTCAAAACCGTAGAGTTTTAGCGGTTTTAGCCATGTATCGCCGTAAAGTAAAAGGCTCAATTTTAGGAAGTTCAAAAACGGGAAGTATTGCCTACATTGAACCAGAAGCAACTTTACAATATTCAAGAGAATTAGCAAATTTAGAATACGAAGAGAAAGAAGAAATTACCAGAATTCTAAAGCAATTATCGAACGCAATTCGTCCTTTCTTACCTTTATTAATTGAATATCAGGAATTTTTGAGTGATATTGATGTAGTTGCTGGAAAAGCAAAATACGCCAATAGAATAAACGGAATTTTACCAACAATTACAGAGGAAAGAAGATTATTTTTCAGAGAAGCTTATCATCCAATTTTATATTTGAATAATAAGCAAAAAAACGAAATTACGCATCCGCAAACCATTGAATTAAAACAAGATAATCGAATAATTGTTATTTCGGGGCCAAATGCCGGAGGAAAAACAATTTCGTTAAAAACAGTTGGTTTATTGCAATTAATGCTTCAATCCGGAATGTTGATTCCAGTTCACGAACGCAGTGAAACTTTTTTATTCGACAGAATCTTAACTGATATTGGAGACAATCAATCTATTGAAAATCATTTAAGTACTTATAGTTATCGTTTAAAAAACATGAATTATTTCTTGAAGAAATGCAACAAGAAAACCATGTTTTTAATTGACGAATTTGGTACAGGTTCTGATCCTGAATTGGGTGGAGCTTTGGCAGAAATTTTCCTGGAAGAGTTTTATCATCGAGAGGCTTTTGGGATTATCACTACGCATTATTCAAATTTGAAAATTCTAGCCAACGAATTGCCCTTTGCCACAAATGCCAATATGATGTTTGATGAAAAATCGTTAGAACCCATGTACAAACTAGCTTTAGGTCAAGCCGGAAGTTCGTTTACTTTTGAGGTTGCTTTAAAAAATGGAATTCCATTTGGCTTAATTAATCGTGCAAAAAAGAAAATTGAAGTTGGAAAAGTTCGATTTGACAAAACCATTGCAACGCTTCAAAAAGAAAGATCAAAACTCGAAAAAACTTCTATCAACTTAAAAGAAGAAGAAACCCGAGCGCGTGAGGAAAGTAAAAAGATGGAAAACATCAATGTAAAAATCAAACAAAAATTAGAAAGCTATCAGGAATTATATGATAGCAACCAAAAGACAATTTACATTGGTCAGAAAATAGAAGATATTTCAGAGAAATATTTTAACAACAAAAACAAAAAAGAACTGATTGGAGAATTTTTAAAAATTATTGAAATTGAAAATTCAAAACGAAAAAAAGCAACTCCAAAAGAAACCAAAGCTATAGTCGAAAAGAAAAAAGAAGTAATTGCAGAAGTTTCAGTTCAAGTCGAAGAAATTCGAAAAGAGAAAAAAGAAAAGAAACTTAAACCTGTTATAGAAAAACCAAAACCAATTTTAAAAGTTGGTGATCGAGTTAGAATGTTAGACGGAAGATCTGTTGGAAGTATCGATTCTATCGAAAAAAACAAGGCAACTGTAAATTATGGAATCTTTACTTCAAAAGTAAGTTTGGATGAATTGGAATTTGTGGAAGCTGGGAAGAAGTAAGTTTTCGGTCGCAGTTTTCAGTTATAAAAACTGTAAAATTGATCAAAAATTAAAATAAAGCGATTTAAGAATTTGTTTTTAAAAAGACAATCATGAAGATGAAATTTTTCAAAAAATCGCTTAAAAACAAATTACGAGAGTCGTTTCTAATTCATTAAATCTATTGTTTTTAAATTTAGAATAGATAAAATAAATACTTTTAATTACTGACATTTTTGTCATTTTTGTCATTTCGAGGAACGAGAAATCACACACGTAGCTCAACAAAGATTGACGATTTAGATTTTAAAGTTTCTTGTGTGATTTCTCGTTCCTCGAAATGACAAAAAAATAACTTAAATTAAAAAGATGCTAAATCTTCCAAAAAACAAAAAAATAATCCTCTTTGACGGTATTTGCAATTTATGCAATGGCGCAGTTCAGTTTATTATCAAAAATGATAAAAAGGATATTTTTAGATTTGTAGCTTTGCAATCTGAGTTAGGAAAAGAGATCTGCAATTATATTGGAATTGATCAGAATAAAATTGACAGCATAATTTTTTACAATCCTGGTGTGGTTTATTATTACAAATCTTCAGCCGTTCTGGAAATTGCTCAAGATTTGGGTGGCATTTATAGTTTAATAACTATTTTTAAAATTCTTCCGGAAAAACTTCGAAATTATATTTACGATTACATTGCTAAGAATCGCTATAAGTGGTATGGCAAAAAAGAAAGCTGCATGATTCCTACTCCGGAATTGAAGGCTAAATTTTTGTAATTTCCAATTTTTACACAATCTTGTCATCCTACATTCCTCGGGATGACAAGATTAAAGCATAAAATTCTTTTGAAAATTATTGCCCTAGCCCTGATAGTAACGGAAATCCTTTTTAGTTTTTCTTTAAAACTAAAAAGATTGGAGTGAATAGCAGGAGTAGCTGCTTAAAAAATCACAATAAAAAAAACCTCAAATTCCAATTGAACTTGAGGTTTTTATGTTTAAAATCAAAAATTAGTTTCTGATCAACTTTTTGTATTTCAAACGTTTTGGAGTTAAATCTCCACCTAAACGTTTCTTTTTATTTTCTTCGTATTCAGAGAATCCTCCTTCAAAATAATAAACTTCAGAGTCTCCCTCGAATGCTAGAATGTGCGTACAAATTCTATCCAAGAACCATCTGTCGTGAGAAATAACTACTGCACAACCTGCGAAGTTTTCAAGACCTTCTTCAAGTGCACGAAGTGTATTTACATCCAAATCATTCGTAGGCTCATCTAATAAAAGTACGTTTCCTTCTTCTTTCAATGTCATTGCTAAGTGTAAACGGTTGCGCTCACCACCAGAAAGCATAGATACTTTTTTGTTTTGATCGCTTCCGCCAAAGTTAAAACGACTTAGGTAAGCACGAGAATTTACTTGACGACCGCCCATCATAATTAATTCCTGACCATCTGCAAAATTCTCCCAGATAGATTTATTAGGATCAATATTAGAGTGAGATTGATCTACATAAGCGATTTTTACAGTTTCTCCAATAGAAAATTCTCCACTATCCGGCTCTTGCTCTCCCATAATCATTCTGAAAATTGTCGATTTACCAGCACCGTTTGGTCCAATAACTCCAACAATTCCAGCTTGTGGTAAAGTAAAATTTAAATTATCATACAATAATTTATCTCCAAAAGCTTTGGCAACATTTTTAGCTTCAATAACATTTGTTCCTAAACGTGGACCGTTCGGGATATAAATCTCCAGATTTTCATCCAGTTGTTTTTGATCTTCGTTTAATAATTTGTCGTAATTCTGTAAACGTGCTTTTTGTTTTGTTTGACGACCTTTAGCTCCTTGACGAACCCAGTCCAACTCACGCTCTAAGTTTTTACGACGCTTTGACGCCACTTTTTCCTCAAGTGCCATTCTGCTTGACTTTTGATCTAACCAAGAAGAATAATTTCCTTTCCACGGAATACCTTCTCCTCTATCTAATTCAAGAATCCAACCAGCCACATTATCAAGGAAATATCTATCGTGCGTTACAGCGATAACTGTTCCTGCATATTGTGCTAAATGTTGCTCTAACCAAAGTACAGACTCAGCATCTAAGTGGTTGGTAGGCTCATCAAGCAACAATACATCAGGCTGTTGCAATAACAAACGACATAAAGCCACACGACGACGCTCTCCTCCTGAAAGGTTTTTGATTGGCGTATCTCCATCTGGAGTACGCAACGCATCCATTGCAATTTCTAATTTAGTATCGATTTCCCAAGCTCCCAATGCATCGATTTTATCTTGCAAAGCAGCTTGACGATCCATCAATTTATCCATTTTATCTTGATCTTCGTAGTTTTCCGGAAGACCAAATAAATCATTGATTTTGTTATATTCTTCCAGAACTGCCATAGTTTCGGCAACTCCTTCACGAACAATTTCGATAACTGTTTTTTCGTCATCTAGCTGTGGCTCTTGCTCTAAATATCCAACTGTATAACCAGGTGCAAAAACTACATCTCCTTGATAGTTTTTATCTACTCCTGCAATAATCTTTAAAAGTGAAGATTTACCAGAACCATTTAAACCTAAAATACCAATTTTAGCTCCGTAGAAAAAGCTTAAATAAATATTTTTTAATACTTGTTTGTCGCTGCTTGAGTAGGTTTTACTCAATTTTGACATCGAGAAAATTACTTTCTTATCGTCTGACATTTGTTATAATTTTATTTTATTATTTAATTTTTTATTGACTTTAACCTGCAATCGATTTGTCGAAATTGGTCTAAAAATAGATTAAACCCTACCTTTTAATGCGTTAAAAACCCAAGCATTAGCTAAAAAACCAACTCCCGTCGCTGCAAACCCCCAACCAGATACGTCTCTGTATCTAAAAGCGCCAAGACCTATAAGTAACAATCCCATAAGTATCATTATAAAAGTAGCCCATCCTAAAATGGTATTCTTATTCATTCCCATAATTGTACAGTTATTTTTTAATGTCGTTTGATTTTACGAAATGCAAATATCGTGAATTTTCGCGGCTTAATTAAATATTTTATACAGCATTTCCTTTAACAGATCTGACTGCGGCAAAGCATTGGCTCCAACACCTTTACTTTTTACATCAATATCGCGTAAAGCACCAACGATCTGACTAACTTTTCGCATTGGATAGTTTTTAATAGCCAAATCATATTCCTTTAAGAAATAAGGATTTACACCAATAGCTGCGGCAACATTTTTCGGGTTTTTATCCTTAAGTCCATGATATTTTAAAAGCTGAACAAAAAATCCAAAAACCAATCCTGTAGTCATTACCAATGGATATTCTTTAGGATTATGCGCAAAGTTTTCGGCAATTTTATACGCTTTTAATTGATTGCGTTCTCCAATGGCTTTCCTAAGTTCAAAAACATTATAATCTTTACTAAAACCAATATTCTCTTCGATATGTTGTGGCGTAATTACTGTTCCCTGAGGTAAAATAATTTGTAATTTTTCAAGTTCATTATTGATTTTACTCAAATCTGTACCTAAAAACTCTACCAACATGGCATTTGCTTTTGGATCAATTGTATATTTTTTTCCTGCCAATACACGCTTTATCCAATCACCAACTTGATTCTCGTACAGCTTTTTGCTTTCATAAACGATTCCGTTTTGAGCTAAAAGCTTAGTAACCTTTTTTCTTTTATCAAGTGTTTTATATTTGTAGCAAAATACCAATACCGTAGTTTCCATTGGGTTGTTGACATATGACTCGATTTTATCGATTGTTCTTGATAAATCCTGCGCCTCTTTTACAATAACAACCTGACGATCAGCCATCATAGGATAGCGCTTGGCCGTTGAAACAATATCCTCAATAGAAACATCTCTACCATACAAAACAGTTTGGTTGAATCCCTTTTCTTCTTCGGCAAGTATATTTTGCTCTATATACTCAGACAATTTATCAATATAATAAGGTTCTTCACCCATTAAAAAATAAATTGGTTTTATATTTCCAGCTTTTATATCGTTAACAATTTTTACAACTTCGTCCATTCAATTCTTTAATTTCAAGTTGCAGATTTCAAGATGTCGTTTCAATAACTTGAAATTTTAAACTTTGAAACCTGAAACTATTTTATATTTTTGCGCTATGCAGCAATTAAATTTTCCTTCTTATACTTTCCGATTCAAAAATAGCGAAAATAAAGTGTCTATTTTTGATGAAATCAGGAAAAAATTTATCATTCTTACTCCAGAAGAATGGGTACGTCAGCACGTAGTTCATTATTTAATGAATGAAAAAAAATATCCAAAATCTTTAATTAATGTAGAAAAGGTTTTAACAGTCAACGGATTAAGAAAAAGATATGATGTTGTAGTCTTCAATTCTGATGGTTCTATACATATATTAGTAGAATGTAAAGCACCTGAGGTTAAAATATCCCAAGCAACTTTTGATCAAATTGCGCGTTATAATATGACAATGCAGGCACGGTTTTTGAATGTTACAAACGGTCTGAATCATTATTATTGTCAGATGGATTTTGAAAACGAAAAATATGAGTTTTTAAAAGCATTACCGGATTATAAAAAATAATATTAAAATAAATAAAAATTACTTTTGGATAAAATTGCTGTTGTCATTTTAAATTGGAACGGAGTAAAACTGTTAGAACAGTTTTTACCTTCTGTTGTTCAATTTTCTGAAGGAGCTACTATATATGTAGCCGATAATGCGTCGACAGATGATTCTGTAAATTTTGTCAAACAAAACTTCCCCACTATTAAGATAGTTGAAAACAGCGGAAATCATGGCTTTGCAAAAGGTTATAATGATGCGCTTCAACATATTGATGCTGAAATTTATGCATTAGTAAATTCAGATATTGAAGTAACTGAAAATTGGTTAAAACCAATTATAGAAACTTTCGCCACTGAAAAACAAACCGCTATTATTCAGCCTAAAATTCTTGACTTTAAAAACAAAGAATATTTTGAATATGCGGGAGCAGCCGGTGGATTTATTGATAAATATGGTTTTCCTTTTTGTCGTGGACGCATTTTTGATACTGTTGAAAAAGATACTGGTCAGTATAATGACAATTGTGAATTGTTTTGGGCATCGGGCGCATGTTTTTTCATCAGAAAAGAAGTTTTTCATGAATTACATGGCTTTGATGAGAGTTTTTTTGCGCATCAGGAAGAGATCGATTTATGCTGGCGTGCTGCTAATGAAGGACATATTATTAAATACAATTCAGCATCGACAGTATATCATGTTGGAGGTGCTACCTTACAACAAGGAAATCCTAAGAAAACCTTTTTGAATTTTAGAAACTCGCTTTTAATGCTTGTAAAGAATCTGCCTAAAAAAGGATTATTTTGGGTCATTTTCTTCAGAATGGTTCTCGACGGTATTGCTGGTATCCGTTTTCTTACACAAGGAAAATTCAGTCACACTTTTGCTATTTTGAAAGCACATTTTTCGTTTTATTGCATATCTTTAAAGTATCTTCGGGAGCGAAAAGATTTTCAGATCCAACAATACTACAGTGTAAAAAGTATCGTTTTCTTGTATTACATAAAGAAACAGGCCGTATTTAAAGAAATCTTTAACAGTAATCAAAATATTAAAAACTAAATTTGTAATCAACGTTTAATTAAATATAATACCTATGAGAAAAATAGTAATTGCACTATCAGTATTAATGGCCTTAACTTCGTGTGTATCGAAAAAGCAATACGCAGCGTTAGAAGCTAAGAACAAAGAAACCCAAGATTTATTAAACTCTTGCACTGTAAAACTAAATGCTTGTTTAACTGAAAAAGCTGCATTAGCTGCTACAGCAGAAAGCTATAAACAACACAATCAAGATTTAATAAGCACTTCTAAAGACTTAACTGTATTAACAACTAAAGGAGCTGAAAATCTTGAAAAATCTTTAGAAAGTTTAAAAGAAAAAGATTTAAAAATATCTAGACTTCAAGATGCATTAACTAAAAAAGACAGTGTAACCTTAGCATTAGTTACTAGCTTAAAAGGTGCTGTTGGAATTAATGATCCAGATATCGAAATCAACGTAGAAAAAGGAGTTGTATTTATTTCTATTGCAGATAAATTATTATTCAAAAGTGGTAGCTATGATGTAACTGATAAAGCTAAAGGAGTTTTGGCTAAAGTTGCAAAAGTAGTAAATGACAAACCAGATTTTGAATGTATGGTTGAAGGACACACAGATAACGTTCCTTACAAAAGCAACGGAATCTTGTTAGACAACTGGGACTTAAGTGTTAAACGTTCTACTTCTATTGTACGTGTATTAACAAATGACCTTGGTGTTAACCCAGCAAAATTAATTGCAGCTGGTAGAAGTTCTTATGTACCATTAGTAGCTAATGATACTCCAGATGATAGAGCTCGTAACAGAAGAACTCGTATTGTTGTTATGCCAAAAATTGATCAATTCTATGATATGATCGAAAAAGAAATGAAAAAACAAGCGAAATAATCTTCGTTTACATATATTATAAGACAGAAAAAGCAGGTCAATAGACCTGCTTTTATGTATCCTTAATTTTTTTAATAACCAATTAAATATAAATCAAGAATAGCATTATTTTTAATCAACTAACTAAATTTAACTAATAATAAAGTTAGCTATTTATTTTAAAAAACGATGTAAATTCAGTATTTTTTTACAAAATCCCAATATCCCCTTTTCCTTCTCTCACAATAACAGGCTCAAATTCCGATAAATCAATTATCGTTGATGCAACGTTATCTCCATAACCACCATCAATGACCATATCGACAAGATTCTGCCATTTTTCAAAAATCAATTCGGGATCTGTAGTATATTCAATTACATCATCTTCATCGCGAATAGAAGTCGACACAATAGGATTTCCTAATTGACGTACAATTTCCAAAACAATATTATTATCCGGAACACGAATACCAACTGTGGTTTTCTTTTTGAATTCTTTTGGTAAATTATTGTTTCCTGGCAAAATAAAAGTATAAGGCCCGGGTAAAGCTCTTTTTAAGATTTTAAATGTAGACGTATCGATCTGACGAACGTAATCTGATAAATTGCTCAAATCATGGCAAATAAATGAAAAATTTGCTTTCTCTAACTTCACTCCTTTTATTTTTGCAATCTTCTCTAAAGCTCTCGAATTAGTAATATCGCAACCTAAACCATAAACGGTATCTGTTGGATAAATTACTAAACCCCCATTTTGAAGCACTTTTACAACCTTTGCAATTGCAGCTTCACTAGGTTTATCAGGATATATTTTTATGAACTCAGCCATTTTTTTTTTAGAATAAAGATGTTAGACAATAGAATAAAGACTACTCTTTAATTCTTATATTTTTTTCTTAATAAATAAGATAATTCCAATTGAAAATTGATTTATTTTTAAATTAAATAATCCTTAATCTCTTGAAAAGTTATGAAAATTTTTTAAGGTTAAAGATTAAATGCAATAATAAAAAATTAACTTTTTTAAAAATCTTTTTTCTATCATGTTTTTTCTGCATTCTTTTCTTACCCTACAACATCTAATTTAGCAAATCTAAGTAGCAATTTCTTGATACCTCCTACTTCAAATTTTATTTCTGCTTTTTTATCTGCTCCTACACCTTCCAGATTAACAACTTCTCCTTTTCCAAAACGTTCGTGCATGACAACGTTTCCAATAGTTAGTGTATTATCAAATAAATTCGGCGCACCATTATTTGGATTGTTTCCTGCAACCGGTTTTAGTTTACGGATATTTAAATCTGGCTTAGGTTGATTATCTGTAACATGTTTTGGTGGTGTTGAACCAATTGGTTTTGCTAAGCGTAATTTCGATTTATCAATATCTCCAAAAATATCTCCATCAATTGGTGATTTATAGCGATAATTCGTTTCTGCTGGAGTCAGATATTCTAAATATTGTCCATCGATTTCCTCAATAAAACGCGATGGTTCACTATCTGTC
>Ga0302173_10000134_pt1 | contig 38879 bp, 25 predicted proteins | sample I_Fen_N3_1_FD_198785 | JGI IMG/M metagenome (GOLD analysis project Ga0302173, IMG submission 198785) | Peat permafrost microbial communities from Stordalen Mire near Abisko, Sweden - I_Fen_N3_1 | ecosystem: Environmental > Terrestrial > Soil > Wetlands > Permafrost | place: Sweden: Abisko... | reverse complement strand
TACCGTTTTTTAAATTTAAGCTTTTTAATAAATTGTTCTGGCAATTTAAAGTCAGTAATAGTGTATTGTTTGAAACGTCTAAATTCGTAAGCCTATTATTGCCACACAATATACTGGTTAGTTTTTTATTAGTCGAAACATCCAGGTTTTCTATACGATTCGAAGTGATATCCAAAGTTAATAGGTTAGTATTTTTGGATAGATTAAGACTCTTTATAGAAGGATTAGAATTAATATTTAATGTCGTTAAACTTGTATTGTTTTGAACATCTAAAGCTGTTAATGGATTGTTGATTAAGCTTAGATTTTGAATAGCTAAATTTGCGCTAAGATCAATAGTGGTTAATTTGTTTCCAGTAGAAGTTAATGAAATTAAGTTTTTATTGTTTGTTAGATCCAAAGAAGTCAAATCAAGATAACTACAATCTAAGGTTACTAGAGCAGTATTTTTACTGATATTCAATTTTCCTAATTTGGTGTTAGGCGTGATTAAGGTTTCTAATGCTGCAAAATCCTCGATACCTGTTAAGTCAGTAATTTTGCTGTAGTTGGAATAACGGTAATCAATTTTTTTCTCAACAGCTATTCTTGCTGTTAAAACTTTTCCATCCTGAATGTTATCTATTCCATCCATTATTAGCACTTTTTCAAATTCTACATCTGGAATTAAAGTATATTTTGGTGCTCCACAAACTAAAGAAAAACTAGCCCAAAGATCTTTTTTTGATGTCCAATTTGCGTTTGAAAAAGCAATGTTGTCAACTAAAATACAAGCTAGCCCATTGTTGTTTGCTAAATTTATGTTTGCATTTAAAAGCAAAGCATTGTTTTTGTTTTGTAAATTTAATTCACTTAAATAGCTGTTTTTAGAAAGATCTAAATTTGTAAGAGCAATATTTTTAGAAAGATCCAGAGTAGTAAGTTGTGTATTGGTACAATTTAAAGTATTTAAAGCCTTATTGTTGGTCAGGTTTAATGTCTTTAACTTGCTTCCTCCGTAAGGATAAGTTTTTAAAGATTCTAACAAAGTAAAATCTTCAATACCTGTTAGATCTGAAATTTGACCATATGCTGTAAGGGTTAATGTTTTAACTTGAGCTGCTCTGGCAGTAAGTATTTTACCGTCTAAAACAACATCATAATTAAAAGCAATCAAAGCCTTTTCAAATTCTGTATCAGGAATTAAAGTATATTGAGGTGCAGAACAAGTTAAAGAATAAGTAGCCCAAGCATCTTTTTTTGCTGTCCAATTCGTATTTGAAAAAGTAATATCGTCCACTAAAATGCAAGTCAAACTTGTGTTAAGAGTCAAGTTCAGTGCTGTTAGCACAGAGTTATTTCCATTTTTCAAATTAACATCAGTCAATTTTAAATTTTCACTAAGCGCCAAACTTGTCAATGCCTTGTTTTTAGATAAATCTAAACTCGATAGGTCTGTTTTGTTGGTGTTTAAACTTTTTAAAGCAAGATTTTTGGCAAGATCTAGTGTAGTTAATTTGTTTTCATAACACAAAATACTTGTCAATGCGGTATTTAACGAAAAATCTACAGTTGTTAAACTGTTCGTTCCGCAATTAACAAGATCTAGGTTTAGGTTATTAGAAAGATCCAAACTAATTAATTTGTTTTGATTTGCGAGTAAACGGGTTAAACCTTTATTTTCTGATAAATTAATATTGGTTAAATTGTTGGAACCAAAGTTAAGATCAGCTAATTGTTTGTTAGTAGCAAGATTCAGTGAAGTCAAATTGTTAAAACTACAATTTAACGTTACTAAATTTATATTATTTGTTAAATCCAAAGAGGTTAAATTCTCGAAAGAACAAGTTAGAGTTTTTAAAGCAGTATTTTTAGAAACATTCAACTTTGTTAATTTACGTCCTCCAGGTGTAGCTAATATTTCTAATGCTGCAAAATCCTCAATACCAGTTAAATCGGTTATTTTTTGGTAAGGTCCGCTGAAATTTAAAGACAATTCTTTAACTGTTGCTATTTTTGATGTCAACACTTTTCCATCTAGAACGCCATCGTAACGTTCGTCCATCAAAATTCTTTCGAATTCGATGTCCGGAATTAAAGTGTACTTAGGAGTTTCACACACAAGTGAAAATTTAAATGAGCCATCTTTACTACTTGCCCAGTTTGTTTCTGAATATGTTGGATTGTCAACTAAAACACAAAATAAACTTGGAGTTTTGGTTAGATTTAATCTTGACGGAACAATTAAATTGTTTTTTCCATTTTTTAAATTTACTTGCTGCAGATTCTTTGCATCCGTACAAGTAAAAGATTGCAAAGCTGTGTTTTTTGAAAGATCAATTTGAGTAAATTTTACATCAGAAATTGATAAAGATATTAAATTGATGTTGGCAGAAAGATTAATATCATTAAGAAGTATTGCATTGTTTATGTTTAAACCTGTCAAAGCAATATTTTTAGACAAATCCAAAACTGTGTTTTTATTACCGCCACAAGTTAAAGTTTCAAGTAAAAGATTTGAACTGAAGTCAAGATTTGCAATTTTATGATGAGCACAATCCAGAATTTTTAGCTTAGGATTATGAGAAAGATCTAGGCTTGTTATCGCTCCGGGACCTTCTGAGCCTGGGCCATATCCTCCTGGCGAGAGGTTTAATTCTGTTAGATTAATATTTGAGGTAATATTAATACTTGTTAAAGAACAACGAATAAAAATTGCTTTTTCTAAAGCGATGTTAGCAGTAAGGTTTACAGAAGTCAGAGTGTTGTTATCTGTACAATTTAAATCTATCAAAGATGTAAAAGCTTCAATTCCGGTTAAATTTGAAATTGAATTATTTGTAGTATTTGAAAGATTTAATGATTTTACTCCCGAAATCTTAGAAGTAAGTACTTGCCCATCTGGAAGTCCAGAGTCAATATTTAAAGCGATTAATTTATTTTCAAAATTAATGTCAGGGATTGCGGTATATTGTTGCGCATAAATAGAAAAATTTGCTAATAACAGCAAGAAGAGTAGTTTTGTTTTCATAGACAAGGTTTAGGGATTAGGTCGCGCAAGTGTACAAAATCCAATTGATGTTACCTTACGGGAAGACGTAAAGGTTAATTTATTTTTTTGTAATCTAATAAGTAAAGACTTTCTTAGATAGTGTTTTTTAAAAGTAAAAAGCCTAAAAACCTTGCTTTTATAAGGCTTTTTTAAGCTTTATAGTTTTATCAAATGTTAAAATAAAAATCATAACACAGTGTTAATCGTTAGTTTTATGTAACAAAAAATCATAATTTAGGCGCATAATTTAACTTTACAATTATTTACAGATACATGAGTCATATAAAATCCCTTAAATTATCTGCTTTTGCATTACTTGTTTTAGCAGGTTGTAGCGCAAGTTTACAAGCGCAAAATTCAGCTCCAAAACAGCCACTTGTTGCGCCCTTAGCGATTGTTAAAAAAGCGCCAGTTAGCGAAAATGAATTAAAAAGATGGAGTCAGCTAGACTTATTAAAAGACTCGATTCCAGGAATGAGTGTTGATAGGGCTTACGCCGAATTACTTCAAGGAAAAAAAAGTGTAAAAGTGATCGTAGGTATTGTAGATTCTGGTGTAGATATTGAGCACGAAGATTTGCAAGGAATGATCTGGACAAATCCTAAAGAAATTCCTGGTAACGGAATCGATGATGATAAAAATGGTTTTATCGACGATGTTCACGGATGGAATTTTCTTGGAAATGCCGTTCACGAAAACCTTGAAATGACACGTATTGTTAAAAAAGGCGATGACGGTTCTGCTGAATATAAAGAAGCTTTGGCACAGTATACAAAAAAATACGAAGATGCTTTAAAAGATAAAGAACAAGTTGATGAATTATTAAATTATCATAATACAATTAAAAAGGCGCTAAATAAAACAACTTATAAACTGGAGGATTTAAGTTCTATTACTTCTGCAGATCCAAATGTTCTACAAAGTAAGAAGGTTATGGCCATGATTTTTAATAATGCAGGTCCAACTTTTGATCCAGAAGCCGAATTAAATGAGTATAACGACCAAGTTTACGATCAGTTAAATTACAATTTAAATAAAGAATACGACGGAAGAAAAATTGTAGGAGATAATCCAGAAGATATCAAAGACAATCACTACGGAAATAATATAGTTTTTGGGCCAGATAAAGAAAAAGCACTTCACGGAACACACGTTGCCGGAATCATTGGTCAAATTCGTGGTAATAACTTAGGCGGAGATGGTGTTACCAATAATGTAGAGATATTAACAGTAAGAGCAGTTCCAGACGGAGATGAATATGATAAAGATATTGCTTTGGCAATTCGTTATGCAGTTGATAATGGAGCAAAAGTGATAAACGGAAGTTTTGGAAAAAGCTTTTCTCCTCATAAAAAATGGGTTTATGATGCGATTAAATATGCAGCCAAAAAAGATGTTTTAATTGTTCATGCAGCAGGAAACGATGGTTATAATATTGATGAAACAAAAAACATTAATTACCCAAATGATTCTGAAGATAACATCAAAGAATTTGCAAACAATTTAATTACAATTGGAGCAATTAATAAAGAATATGGAGAAACTGTTGTAGCTCCGTTTTCGAATTTCGGAAAAATAAATGTTGACGTTTTTGCTCCAGGTGAAGAAATTTACGCAACAGTTCCAAATAATAAATACAAATATTTACAAGGAACTTCAATGGCTGCGCCAAATGCGGCAGGAGTTGCAGCCTTGATTCGTTCGTATTATCCAAAATTAAAAGCAGCACAAGTAAAACAAATTTTAATGGATTCTGGAGTTGCGCTCCCATCAAAAGTAGTTTTAGGAGAAAATCCAAATCCACAAGAAAAACCTGTAGCAGTTTCTTCTGTAGAATCATCAAGAACAGCAAAAATGGTTAATGCTTATAATGCTTTATTGATGGCAGAAAAAATGTCAAAAAAATAAAATAACACAAAATAGTAACCTAATGGAAGAGTGGCAACTCTTCCATTTTTATTGAAAAAACAATGCGAAAAATTATACTACTTTCTTTTTTGAGTTTGGGCTTAAACACTGCATTTGCACAAAGTGCTCCGTATTGGCAACAACATGTAGATTACAAAATGGAAGTTTCCATGGATGTAAAGAATTACCAATACAAAGGAAAACAAGAATTGGTATACACCAACAATTCTCCTGACACATTAAAAAAGGTGTTTTATCATTTGTTTTCAAATGCTTTTCAGCCAGGAAGCGAAATGGATGCTCGTTTGCATTCAATAAAAGATCCTGACGGAAGAATGGTTAACAAGGTAAAAGGTGCCGATGGAAAAGAGACTAAACAAAGCCGAATTGAAACTTTGAAACCAAATGAAATTGGCTTTTTAAAAATTACAAATTTCAAGCAAGACGGAGTAATAGCTCAAACCAGAATTTCTGGAACGATAATGGAAGTGACTTTGGCTAAACCAATTTTACCAAATACAAAAACAACCTTTACGTTAGATTTCGACGGACAAGTTCCGGTTCAAATTCGTCGTTCTGGACGTAATAGTTCTGAAGGAGTCGAATTTTCAATGACACAATGGTATCCAAAATTAGCCGAATTTGATTTTGAAGGCTGGCACGCAGATCCATACATCGCAAGAGAATTTCACGGTGTTTGGGGTAATTTTGATGTGAAAATTACAATGGACAAAGAATACACAATTGGCGGTTCTGGATATTTACAGGACAAAAACGCAATTGGTCACGGTTACGAAGATGCAGGTGTAACGGTTGTTTATCCAAAGAAAACAAAAACCTTAACATGGCATTTTATTGCACCAATGGTTCATGATTTTGCTTGGGCTGCAGATAAGGATTATACACATGATATTGTAAAAGGACCAAATGATGTCGATTTGCATTTCTTCTACAAAAATGATCCAAAAACTACTGCAAATTGGAAACAAGTAGAGCCTTTAATGGTAAAAGTGATGGATTATTACAATAATAGAGTTGGAAATTATCCGTACAAACAGTACTCATTTATTCAAGGTGGAGATGGCGGAATGGAATATGCAATGTGCACATTAATGATGGGAAGCGGAACTGTTGAAGGAATTCTAGGAACTGCAACACATGAATTAGGACATTCTTGGTTTCAACATGTTTTAGCCTCAAACGAGTCAAAGCATCCATGGATGGATGAAGGTTTTACAACTTATATCGAAGACAGTGCTCTGAACGAATTAAAAGGGGATAAAAAAGAAGCAAATCCATTTGTAGGGAATTACAAAGCTTACTACAGTTTGGTTAATTCAGGAAAAGAACAACCACAAACAACACACGGTGATCGTTACGACGAAAACAGACCATACAGTATTTCATCTTATGTTAAAGGAAGTATCTTTTTGTCGCAATTAGAATATGTAATTGGAAAAGACAATGTTGATGCAACTTTAAAAAGGTATTTTAATGATTTTAAATTCAAGCATCCAACTCCAAACGATATCAAAAGAACAGCAGAAAGAGTTTCTGGAGCTGAGTTAGATTGGTATTTAATCGATTGGGCAGAAACTACAAACACAATTGATTACGGAATTAAAGATGTGGCCGATAATGCAGGAAAAACAACCGTAACGCTAGAAAGAATTGGTAGAATGCCAATGCCAATAGATTTAAAAGTGGATTACACAGACGGAACTTCTGAAAATTTCTACATTCCATTGCGAATGATGAATTTCATTAAGCCAAATCCAAATCCAAATCAAAAAAGAACCGTTTTAGAGGATTGGGCTTGGGCACAATCAAACTACAGTTTTACAATTGATAAAAACAAAACAGCGATTAAAAAAATCACAATCGATCCAAGCGGATTAATGGCTGATGTTAAACAAACAAATAATGTTTATGAAGTGAAGTAATCTTCATTTTATAAAAGTAAAAAAGTCCCGTTTAAATTAATAAACGGGACTTTTTTTGTTTAAATTATATTTAAATAGCGTCCAGCTTTAGCTGGAGAAATAAGTTTTAAATAGAAAATGGCTTTAGCCAAACCGTTACAGTTTGGCTAAAGCCATTTTGGTATAATTTATTTTCCATCCAACTAAAGCTGGACGCTATTCAATCTTTTTTATAAGCTTCAATAAAATATTGAACTCGAGTTATTAGATTTAACTCAAATGCTCAATCATATCTTTTGTCATCGTTTCAAGATCAAAAGTGTGTTTCCAGTTCCAATCTTCTCTTGCTTGAGCATCATCGATACTTGCTGGCCAGCTATCTGCAATTTTCTGACGGAAATCAGGATTATAAGTGATCTCAAAATCAGGAATATGTTTCTTGATTTCATTAGCAATTTCTGTTGGCGTAAAACTCATTGCCGCCAAATTGTATGAAGAATGTATTTTGATTTTCTCAACCGGTGCTTTCATGATATTAATGGTTGCATCAATAGCATCATCCATATACATCATAGGCATTTTTGTTTCAGAGGATAAAAAGCACTCATATTTTTTATCGGCAATAGCCTTGTAAAAAATATCCACAGCATAATCTGTAGTTCCACCACCTGGAGGAGTAGACCAGCTAATTAAACCAGGATAACGTATACTTCTAACATCGACTCCGTAAATATTATGGTAGTACTCACACCATCTTTCTCCCGCTTGCTTACTAATTCCGTAAACAGTCGAAGGTTCCATTACAGTATATTGAGGTGTGTTTTCTTTTGGGGTTGTTGGTCCAAAAACCGCAATACTTGATGGCCAGAAAATCTTTTTTATTTTTTTTGCTTTTGCTAAATTCAAAACGTGAAATAAAGAATTCATATTTAAATCCCAGGCAAATGCAGGGTTTTTCTCGGCTGTAGCCGATAAAAGTGCTGCCATCAAATAAATATCAGTAATTTGATGAACCTCTACCAAATGTTCAATTTGATTAAAATCTAAAGCATTGACAACTTCGAACGGACCTGAATTAACAACGTCAGTATTTAATTTTCGAATATCAGAAGCAATTACATTTTCTGTTCCGTAAAGCTTGCGTAATTTCTGAGTCAATTCAGTCCCAATTTGACCGCAAGCACCTATGATCAATATTTTTGGATTCATTTAAATGAGTTTTTTTTAGAGACACAAATATAACGTTTTCGCAATTACATACATTTTTTAGAAGCATAATTTATAAATTCAATAACAAAAAAGTTGGTTTGTTGGATAATTCATTTTTAAAGGGTGTGTCTTTGTGCCTTTTTAAAAAAGTTGTAAATAGACCATTTTTATTGATAATAGCCGCAGAGAATATTGTCTTAATCCTTTAAAATTTTGACAAAAAAATGATCATGATTTATAGAATCTTTATCAAAAAACAGCATTCGTAATTGTAAATTTACTTTGTAACTTTGTAGCTTAATGTTTTACCAAATGAAATATAAAATATCTCTTTTTCTACTTTTTGTTTTTGTACTAAATTCATGTCAAAATGAAGATGAAAAACGCCGTGCAGAAAATGAAAAAGAAGCCAAAAAAAATGAAGTCATTTTTAATAATGTCAACAAATCCTGGGAATTTATTGATGAACCCATCAATGAAATTGCAGAACAAAAAGTAAGTTCCTGGACAGAATGGCGTGAATTTCTGAAAGAACTTGGTGACAAACCCAGAAAAACCATTGGAGCATTCCAAAAAAAGTCAACAGCTATTTCAAAAAAAGCAATGGCTTTAAACAATAATATTCCTGTAGAATTTAATGTACCTTCAATTAAAAGCCGAATCTCTATTTTGATTACTAAAATTAAAATGATGGATTTATTTATTCATTTAAATCAAATTCCTGATAAAAAAGTAACTTTCTTAATTGGAGAAATTAACAAAGAATTGGTTTCATTAGAAAGACAAATGGATGTTATTAACGTAAAAAGTAAAATTCCAAAAGAGGAAGGAGAAGAGGATTTCTTGAAGATGTTAGACACAACACGTGCAATACCAAATGCAAGTACAAGTCCACTTCAGTTGAAAACAACAGATCAAAAATAGTCAAAATTGAGTAAAAACGCCTTATATACCATGTATGATAATCTGCCAAAAAATCAGCAGATTGCCACACAATTACTAGAGCAAAATCAAATAAAAATGCATCTTAACGGATTGTTAGGATCTGCAGTTTCATTTGTAATTCGTGCTGTTTTTAAAAAAGCAGAACTTCCTTTTTTGGTAGTTTTAGACAATAAAGAAGAAGCAGCTTATTATTTGAACGATCTCGAACAAATGATTGGCGAACAAGATGTTTTGTTCTATCCGGCATCATTTCGTCGTCCGTATCAAGTTGACGAAACTGATAATGCCAATGTTTTACTTCGTGCTGAGGTTTTAAACCGAATTAATTCCCGAAAAAAACCAGCCATAATTGTTACGTATCCTGAAGCACTTTTTGAGAAAGTAGTGACGCGTCAGCAATTAGACAAGAATACTTTAAAAGTCGCTTTGAACGATAAAATTTCGATCGATTTTATCAACGAAGTTTTGTTTGAATATGAATTTAAAAGAGTTGATTTTATTACAGAGCCGGGTGAATTTTCGGTTCGTGGAGGTATTGTCGATGTATTCTCCTTTTCAAACGATCATCCGTATAGAATTGAATTTTTTGGTAACGAAGTAGACAGCATCAGAAGTTTTGATGTAGAAACGCAATTATCTGTAGAAACGCATAAAAAAATCACGATTATCCCGAATGTCGAAAATAAGATATTTCAGGAAAACAGAGAAAGTTTCTTAGATTATATTGCTGAGAAAACAGTTCTTTTTATTCAAAATACAGAGGGACTTTTTAGTCAGTTAGACAAACAATTTGCAAGAGCAGAAGAAGCTTTTGAGAAATTGTCCAAAGAAATAAAACATGCAGAGCCTGAGCAGTTATTCTTAAATCAGGCTTCGTTCATCAAACGAGCTTTAGATTTTTCGATTGTTGAATTGGCTTCGAAACCTGTTTTTAAAACAACTAAGACATTTGATTTTCATATTCAGCCACAGCCATCTTTTAACAAGCAATTTGATTTATTGCTGAATAATCTGAGCGATAATCATTTTAATGGATATAAAAATTATTTGTTCTGTTCGAATGAAACACAAGCAAAACGTTTTCACGATATTTTCGAAACTTTAGACGAAGCCAATTCAGAAAATATTCGCAAGCAATATAATACCATTGTATTACCGTTATATCAAGGTTTTATTGACGAAGAAAATCAAATAACCGCATATACAGACCACCAAATTTTTGAGCGTTATCATAAATTCAACATCAAAAATGGTTATTCTAAAAAGCAGAATATTACGCTTAAGGAATTAACAGCACTTTCTGTAGGAGATTATGTTACGCACATCGATCACGGAATTGGTAAGTTTGGCGGATTGCAGAAAATTCAGGTCGAAGGCAAAACGCAGGAAGCCATAAAACTGGTTTATGCCGATAATGATATTGTGTATGTAAGCATACATTCGCTTCATAAAATTTCCAAGTATAATGGAAAAGACGGAACGCCGCCTAAAATTTATAAGTTAGGATCGAACGCCTGGAAAATATTAAAACAAAAAACCAAAGCGCGCGTCAAACATATTGCCTTCAACTTGATTCAGTTGTATGCAAAACGTCGTTTAGAAAAAGGTTTTCAATTTGCGCCGGATAGTTATTTGCAAAACGAATTAGAAAGTTCGTTTATTTATGAAGATACGCCGGATCAAACCAAATCGACGCAAGAAGTAAAAGCGGATATGGAAAGCGATCGCCCAATGGATCGTTTGGTTTGTGGAGACGTAGGTTTCGGAAAAACAGAAGTTGCAATTCGTGCTGCTTTTAAGGCGGTCGATAATAGCAAACAAGTTGCCATTTTGGTTCCAACAACTATTTTAGCTTATCAGCATTACAGAACTTTCTCTGAAAGATTAAAAGATATGCCGGTTTCAATAGGTTATTTGAACAGATTTAGAACTGCAAAACAAAAAGCGCAAACTTTAAAAGATTTAGCCGAAGGAAAACTTGATATCGTAATTGGAACGCATCAATTAGTAAACAAAAATGTAGTTTTCAAAGATTTAGGTTTATTGATTGTCGATGAGGAACAAAAGTTTGGAGTTAACGTAAAAGATAAATTAAAAACTATTGCTGCAAATGTCGATACTTTGACCTTAACAGCAACGCCAATCCCGAGAACGCTTCAGTTTTCGTTAATGGCAGCGCGAGATTTATCTGTAATTACAACACCTCCGCCAAATCGTTATCCCATAGAAACGAATGTGGTTGGTTTTAATGAAGAAGTAATTCGTGATGCAATTTCGTATGAAATTCAGCGAAACGGACAGGTTTTCTTTATCAATAATAGAATCGAAAATATAAAAGAAGTTGCCGGAATGATTCAGCGTTTGGTTCCAAATGCCAGAGTCGGAATTGGTCACGGACAAATGGAAGGCGCCAAACTCGAGGAATTGATGCTCGGTTTCATGAACGGAGATTTTGATGTTTTGGTAGCAACCACAATCATTGAAAGTGGATTAGACGTTCCAAATGCGAACACAATTTTCATCAATAACGCCAATAACTTCGGATTATCAGATTTGCATCAAATGCGTGGTCGAGTAGGCCGAAGCAACAAAAAAGCATTCTGTTATTTCATCTGTCCACCCTATTCATCTATGACCGAAGATGCCAGAAAACGTATTCAGGCTTTAGAGCAATTTAGCGAATTAGGAAGTGGTTTCAACATCGCGATGAAAGATCTTGAAATTCGTGGAGCAGGAGATTTATTGGGTGGCGAACAAAGCGGTTTCATTAATGAAATTGGTTTTGATACGTACCAAAAAATCATGAATGAAGCGATCGAAGAATTAAAAGAAAACGAATTCAAAGATTTATATCCGGTAGAAAACGACATTGAAACCAAAGAATATGTAAAAGATCTACAAATAGATACTGATTTTGAACTCTTGTTTTCTGATGAATACATCAATAATGTCACAGAACGTTTGAGTTTGTACAACGAATTGGGATCTGTGAAAAACGAAGAAGAATTGGTTGTTTTTCAAAACAAATTAATTGACCGTTTCGGACCAATGCCTCCTCGTGCCAATGCCTTGATGAACAGTATCCGCATCAAATGGATTGCAACAGCAGTGGGAATTGAGAAACTGGTGATGAAAAAGGGCAAAATGATTGGTTATTTTGTTTCCGATCAACAATCGGATTATTACCAATCCAAGCGTTTTCATAAAGTGATAAAGTTTGTGACAACACATAGTAATCTTTGCACAATGAAAGAAAAACAAACACCAAACGGTTTACGTCTTTTACTGACTTTTGAGAACGTAAAATCTACAAAAAGAGCTTTGGAGCTGATGGAGCTATTGGGGGAATAATTTTAATTTTTAGAAGCAGAAAGATCTGGTTTCAAAAGACGACCAGTCCCGCTATCCCTTGCAATCTTTTGTGCCTCCCGAAGCCTCGGGACCGGCACAAAAGGATTTCCAGTCCTATCGGGGCTAAATGAGAAATTTAGTAATTCTTTTCACCATTTTTAAAGTTCTATGTGATTCTATGAATACTGATAAGAAAACATTTTTTGATAAAATCAGTTCACAAAAACTATATCGTTTAGGTTTTGCTGGATTATTTCCAAATTTAGGATTGCTTACAGGTGGGATTCTGTTATTTCATGGTTTTAAAAGAAAAGATTTAAAGATGAAAATAATAGGATTAGCTAGTGTTCTTTTTACTCCATTATTTTGGTTTCTTCTAGAAAATAGTGATTTACATAAAAAGCAACTTACAGAACTTACAAAGAATCAGTTAAATGAAGTTGTAAAAGATTTAGAATTTTATAAAAGTAAAAACAATCAATATCCAGATAGCCTAGGACAATTAAAATCGCAAAATAAGTTTTTTAACGATAAGGAAATTTTCAATAATGAATTTGATTTTAAAAAATCTAAACCTTCAAAGTTCTATTATAAAAAGATAGAAAGTGATTATGTTTTAAAGTCATTTGGACCAGATTTGATTTTAAATACTAAGGATGATATTTATCCTGAACTAAAGTAACAAAAATAAATTCGTGTTAATTCGTGAAATTAGCGATAGCGAACTGGCAATGCAAATTCGTGGCAAACAATAAAACAAAAAATGGCGCACGAAAATTTCATGCGCCATTTTTACAAACTAATTGCACTAACCAAATTTTTATATTTTCTTCAACCCTTTTAATTCAGAATTGTTTCCTTCTTTAATGCTAATTGCAACACCTCCGCCCGGAGCTAAATATTGTTTTAAAATTGATTTTGAGTTTACAATGACTTTTGTTACCGTATATTTCTGCGGATTTTTGTTCCAATTTGCTTCTTTTGCATCAGCATAAATGGTAGCGATGAAGTTTTTTCCTGCAGGTAAATAATCAAAAGTAATGTTAGCAGTTCTGGCATTTTCATCTGTAATTCCACCAATAAACCATTCGTTTTTGCCTTTTGCTTTACGCGAAATCGTAATGTAATCTCCCGGTTCAGCTTCAAGAATATAACTGTTATCCCAATCTACAGCAACATCTTTGATGAATTGAAAAGCATCTGGAAAACGCTCGTAATTCCCAGGAATATCAGCTGCCATTTGCAACGGACTGTACATGGTAACATAATAAGCCAATTGTTTTACCAAAGTCGTATTAACACGTTGCGTACTTCCTGTTCCGTAATACGAAAGATCAGTCTGGAAAATTCCCGGAGTATAATCCATTGGTCCGCCCATTAAACGTGTAAATGGTAAAATTGTAGTATGATCCGGTGCTAATCCTCCCATAGATTCAAATTCAGTTCCTCGTGCAGATTCTTGTGCAATCCAGTTTGGGAACGTTCGGTTTAAACCTGTTGGTCGAACTGCTTCATGACTGTCAATCATAATTTTGTAATCGGCGGCACGTTTGGCTACATTAATATAATGGTTCACCATCCATTGTCCGTCATGATGTTCGCCACGCGGAATAATTTTTCCAACATAACCTGTTTTTACAGCATCATAACCATTATCGTTCATGAATTGAAAAGCACGATCTAAACGGCGTTCGTAATTGGTTGCAGATCCTGAAGTTTCGTGGTGCATGATAATTTTCACACCTTTTGAAGCAGCATATTCATGAACTGCTTTTACATCAAAATCCGGATAAGCAGTAACGTAATCAAAAACTTCTTCTTTCCAGTTGTTAATCCAGTCTTCCCAACCAATATTCCAACCTTCGATGAGGATTGCATCAAAACCATTTTTAGATGCAAAATCAATATATTCTTTTGCGCGTTCTGTTGTGGCTCCGTGTTTTCCGTTTGGCGTAAGTTTCGTGAAGTCATCTGTTAATTTTACGTTGGTTTCTTTTCCAAAAGCCCAAGTACTTTTTCCAGCTACAAAATATTCCCACCAAATGCCGATAAACTTTACGGGTTTAATCCATGAAACGTCTTTGTAAGTTGTTGGCTCGTTGAGGTTCAGGATTAATTTTGAAGCCAAAATATCAGTTGCTTTGTCGCTTACTACAATGGTTCTCCAAGGCGATTGTGCATCAGTTTGCATATATCCTTTTGCACCAACTGCATCAGGTGCCAGATGACTGCGCATTTTGTAATTTACAGCATCAACTTCCAGATACATCGCTGGATAATTAATTAATGCAGCTTCGTGAATGTTGATATACAAACCATCGTCGGATTTCATCATTGAAGGTGTTTGCACTGACAATTCTTTGATAGGCCATTGCGAATTGATTTCGATAGTGGCTTTTTTCATCAACGAAGGAATTTCAGAAATTTTAGATGTTGTATACGCATATTCATTGGTATCATAATCGCCCGGAATCCAGAATATTTTATGATTTCCAGCCAGATTAAATTCAGAGCGTTCTTCTTTTATTACAAAATAATTCAAATTATTTTGTTTTGGAAATTCATATCTAAAACCTAGTCCGTCGTTGAATAAACGAAAACGAATTCTAATATATCTGTTGTTATTTTTTGCCTGCGCTATAGTGACAACCAATTCATTGTAGTTGTTGCGAATTGTTTTTTCTTCACCTAAAACTGGATTCCAATTTTCATCGACAGAAGATTGTGCTGTATTTGTGATGGTAAAGCCATCCATGAAAGACGGAAGATCTTTAAGCTCTAAACCCAAAGAACTTGGTTTGATGACTGCTTTTTGTTTGTAAATTAATTGATAAGAAGGAACTCCATTTTCTTTTAATTCAAATTTTAAAGAAAGATTTTTATTAGGCGAAGTTATTTCCTGTGCGTGAACCCATAATGAGTTCGCGCACACGAAAAGTAAGAATGCTATTTTTTTGCCGAAACGAATTTGAAACGGCATTTTTTTGGATTGAAAATTCATGTTATTTAGTTTATGCAAACCTAATTTTTAAAATTGCGTAGATATTAGTTTTTCAATATTAAATATTGATATGGTAATAATGTGATTTCGCTGCCAAGAGTAACAGAAGCGCCAGTAATACCATCTTTCCATGTTGCTTTTAAGGCTGGTGCAACAAGGTATTTTGCTGGACTATCGGTTAAATTAGATAAAACCAAAACCTTTTCGGCATCTTTTACCATTGTAAACGCACTTATGGCATTGTTACTATATCCGGTATAAGTTCCTGATTTTACAGCATTGTTTGAATTTCTAAAAGCAATTATTTTTTTGTATTCGGCCAACATCGAAGCATCAGCAGTAGACCAGTCGATTGGAGTTTTTGCGAAATAATTGATTCTTTTGTTATATCCAATTTCTTGACCGTTGTAAATCATCGGAACTGATTTTAAATAAGCAGCAACTACAAATGTTGCTATAGATCCTTTTTTGCCTCCAAAAAGCTCCAAAGGTGTTCCTTCGGCAAGGTTTACATCATGATTACTGGTGTATCTTACAATTCTGTTATCATTGTTGTAATTGTTTGCATATTCAGCTGCATTGGCATCTTGAATAGAAGTAGCTGGTTTAACTTCTTTAAAAGCTTTTTCTAAAGCGGTGAAAAAGTTAAATCCAAAAGTATAATCAAATCCGGAAGCAAAATGATTCACTTTTGTGCCTTCAGCCAACATTAATATGGTTTGATTTTTTTTAATGCTTCTTAATTTCGTGATCGCATCTGTCCAAAAAGTTTGCGGAACTAAATCGGCATAATCACACCTAAAACCATCTATGTTTGTATTATAAACCCAGTACGACATGGCATCGATCATCGCATCTTTCATTTCAGTATTATTGAAATCTAATTGCGCAACATCATTATAATTTGTTCCCGGAGGAATAATAATTTCTCCTTTTTCATTTTTTTGATACCAATTTGGATGTTGTGTTATCCAGGCATTATCCCAAGAGGTGTGATTAGCAACCCAGTCCAGAATTACGGCCATATTTTTTTTATGTGCTTCTTCGACCAAGGTTTGAAGATCTTGCAAAGTTCCAAAATCAGGATTTATTGCTTTATAATCCTTAACAGCGTAAGGAGAACCTAATTCTCCCGAAGCTTTTACTTTTCCAACAGGATAAACAGGCATTAAATAGACAACATTTACTCCCAGTTCCTGAATTTGAGTTAGTCTGTCTTGAACACCTTTTAAAGTTCCTGCCTGACTAAAAGCGCGAATATTGACCTGATAAATTATGGCATCTGCTTTTTTAGGCATTTTTTCGAATGCGGCTCCATATTGTGTATAAGGAGAAACTGGAGCAGGATCGCTATCCGATGAACTACACGAAACAAATGCTATTGCAAGTATTAAAGTATAGATGATATTTATATTTGATTTCATATTTTTTGAATTTGATAATAATGCCATTAGTTTAAGATAGCCTGCCTTTCGCTCAAAAAAGGCAGGTATCACTCAAACCAATCTAGCTTCATTAAAATGTTAGATTATTTTTTAACTATTGTACAGGTCGCAGTTTTTGGATAACCATTAGTTACAGGATCAACCTCATTGATTTTAAATGTTACTTCATAAGTTCCTGCTTCTGGAATGTCATAGGCACCACCATTATCTAAATTAATTGTATTTGTCGAAGGATCTGCTGGTCCGTAATTAATAGTCCAACTATTATTAAGTCTGAATTTTAAAGCTCCCGGAGTTAAGTTGGTCGTAATTTTCCATGTTTTGGTTTGATGATCGTAGCTCATAGGTGTACTATTATCCCAACCGCCAGCTTGAGAGGTTCCTACAATTCCCCATGCATACGGAGTAGAGCTCCATTTTAATGTATTTACATTTACTTTTATTTGATATGAACCTGCTCCCGGAAGAACAAAATCAGTATCGCTCATGTTTTTTAAATCAAAATTTGTATCACCAGCACCGTAGAATTGTGCCCAGTTTCTGTTTTTGTTTAATTTAAATCCAGGACCTGCACCTTCAGGTACGGTCATGTAACCCTGATAAACTCCTAATTGAATTTCGGTTAATGCAGCTGCTGTTTCTATACCCCATCCCTGATAGCTTCCAGGCATATAGATTTCGCCAATAACAACGGTTTTCAAATAAGGTGTAACGGTTATTGTAACTGGATCTGAGTATACTTTGTGATCCATAGTGGCTTCTAGACGAATTACTAATTCTCTGGCAACATTAGGTTTTAGTCCTAAGTCTAAGACAATTTTATTTAACTCTGCTCCGGTAAGTGATTTGCTTAACACATCTTCTCCAACTTCTACTCGTTTGGCTTTTTGCCAGGCTTCGCTTCCTTTGATGTCTGTAGGTAAATCAAATTGTATCGCATAGGTAACAGGTGCAGCAATGGGAAACGTTACTTTTGGCCACGAAACCAGTAAAGCTGAATTGTCTGAAGTATCTTCTTTAAGTACAATTGTACTCGACGAAACTTCTATAACAGAAGGAAAAGTTACTGTTGCTAAAGTTGTTAATTGTCCTTCGCTTTCACAGGAAGCAGCTAAAAAAAGCAAACTGCCTAGTACGAATAATTTATTTATATATTTTTTCATAATAGTTTTGTTTTTAGTAACCAGGGTTTTGTTTAAGTCCATGATTGGCATCTAAAGCAGATGTTGGAATTGGGAACAATTTTCGGTAAGTAGGAGATGCTGGTCTAAACTCATTTGCCAATAAAAATTTGTCAAAACGAATCATGTCTTGTCTTCTGTGGCCTTCCCAGCTTAATTCGAATCCTCTTTCGTTATAAATATCATCAAGAGTTGGGTTTGTGTCTAATGGATTTAATCCTGCACGCACTCTTATTTGATCGACAAATGGTTTTGCGGCAGCCGAGTTTCCTAAGCGAGCGTTACATTCTGCCATCATTAAAATTACATCGGCATATCTGAAGATAGGAAAATCATTTGAAGCTCCACCGCCACTTTTTACTCCTGCTGGAAAAAATTTAACATTACGAACTCCAGCTTGAGGAGCAGCTCCCGGATTATCTAAAGATGCCACTTCAAGAGTATAATTGAAACCACCAGGTTGTTCTCCTACTAAAAATTGTTTTCTTCTAACATCATTTAAGGCATATTTTAGGAAGAAATCTTTAGGAACAATAGTTCCGTTCCAGCCACTTAATCCAAATAAATTCGTGCCCTGTGGTCCGTATACGCTACGAACAGCATAAATGTTACGAGAAACAACATCAAGGGTTGCATAAATAGGTAAAATAGTTTCATCATCCGGAAGTACATCGCCAAACAATTCATAATATTTATTTCCTAAAGGGTTTGAAGCATCGGCAGCGCCAGAATGCAATGTAAAACCGCCTTCACTAACTTTGTTGCAAGCCGATAGACATTCGGCCCATTTTGCTTCTCCAGTATAAACCTGAGCATTTAAATATACTTTTGCTAAAAGCGTGTAACCTGCCCATTTATTAAATCTCCCGTAATAATTTCCACCTTTTGTAACTGAAAGTAATTCTACGTTTGCCGTTAATTCTTTTACGATAAAAGCAAAAACTTCTTTACGGCTTGATTGCGGAATTTTATCAACAGTAATATTATTATCTGTGAAGAAAGGAACATCACCAAAATCATCAATTAACAAATAATAAAAGAAAGCTCTTAATACTTTTGCTTCAGCAATTTTTGAGGCGTCAGCATTTGCTTTTTCTAATAACTCAACCGCTAAATTGGCTTTGAAAATACTATTGTATAACCAGTTCCAGGTATTGTTAATAATGAATTCATTTGGCAACCATTCATGTTTGTATAAACGGGCAAAATCTTGCTGCCAGTTTCCATCATTTCTGTGCGGAATTACTTGTTCGTCTGATGACATACAGTTCATGTCATACCAGCCATTATCTGCTCCTGCATAACCTACACCAGGTACATTTTTACGTTCAAAATCTCCGGGAACTTCTGCATAAACACTGGCAAGGGCAATATTGGCTCCCTCTGGAGTTCCATAAAAGCTGTCAGGCTGATATTTATCGTATATGTTTTCGTTGATATCTGAACAGCTAAAAAGTGCTAAGAAACATACGCTTCCTGCTAATACTATATTTTTAATTTTCATTTCTTTTTACTATTTAAATTTTACAGTCAAACCAAACGCAACACTTCTGGTACGAGGATAAATTCCTTTATCTCCACCAAAATTATCATTAGGATCACCACTTCCACTTATGTTCAATTCCGGATCAACACCTGTGTAATCTGTAATTAGCAGTAAATTATTTCCTGTAAGAGAAAGTCTAATAGAATCGACGTATTTATCTGTGAAGCGAAAAGTATATCCAGCTGTAACATTTTCTAAACGAACAAATGAACCGTCTTCTAACCATAAATCAGATCCGTATGGAGAAGAAAAGATTCCTTTATCAACGGCACTTACTAAAACATTTGAGCTACCAGTATTCTCCAGCATACTTAATCTTTGATTTAGTGTATTGTAGATTTTGTTTCCTCCGGAACCTCTTACCAACATAGAAGCGTCAAAGTTTTTGTATCTGTAAGATGGGTTAAATGCAAATGTATAAGTTGGCAAAGCCGAGCCTGCATAATAACGATCCGGGCTGGTAACTCCCTGATCAATTTTGCCATCTCCGTTACGATCTACAACGGTCTCGACACCATTGGCATTTTTACCATTATTTTCTAAAATATAAAAGGAACCAATTGGTTTTCCTTGTACTAATAAAGAGTTTGGAGCTCCCCAGTTCACATAGTTTGTATTTAAAGGAATTCCGTTAATACTACCGCTTAAATTAAGGACTTCATTTTTCATCAATGAAACATTTCCTGCTAATGTCAATGTACTGTTTTCAGTTTTAATTACATCGTATGCAAGAGCAACCTCTAGACCTTTGTTTGAAATACTTCCAACATTGGCTTTGATTTTATTGTACGGATAGGGAGGTTGAGGTACAGTATAGTCAAATAAAAGATTATCTGTTTTAGAATCGTATACATCGACGCTACCTCTTAATCTATTGTCTAAAAGAGCAAAATCAAGACCAATATTTGTTTGTTTTTTGGTTTCCCATTTCAAATCGGCATTTGCATTTTGAGCGATTGTAAAATTGGTAATGATAGATCCTCCAAAATAGATATTTCCGGCACTATCTACCAATGGTAAAGAAGTTTGCGGATAAAGACCTTGTTGATTACCGGTTTCTCCATATCCAACACGCAACTTTAATTCATTAAACAAAGTTTGAGTGCTCATGAATGATTCTTTGTTAATTTGCCACGCAACAGACGCTGAAGGGAAATTTCCCCATTTGTTGTTGGCACCAAATACAGATGAACCATCTCGTCTGATACTTGCAGTAAGTAAATAACGATCTAATAAAGAGTAATTTAGTCTTCCTAAATAAGAAACTAAAGATCTGTCATTTTTATAAGATGTGATATCATAAGCACGAACTTTAGACATATCTCCAAATTGTAACGCATTGTAACTCGCTTCGTCGCTTATAAAACCTCTGGCCTGAGTAAAATTACCCTGATAAGTTTGGCTTTGCCATTCGTACAAAGCCAATGCATTGAAGCTATGGATTCCTAAAGTTTTTTTGTAGGTAAGACTAACATTGGTTAATTTTTCGTTTTGTCTTTCATTTTTAATGTTACCAAAACCGTTTTGCTCCATTGCATAAGCATCTGTAGATTCTGCCGGCATGTAATATCCTATTGTTCTGTTTGTTTTTCTCCAGCTTCCAAACCAGTTTGCTGAAAAACCTTTACCCAAATCTAAATCTGCTTTTAAACTTCCGAATAGATTGTCATCTTGTCTTTCATTTTTAACAGTTTGTGCAGCAGCATAAGGGTTTAAGTAATGAAATACAGTTGGATCAGTAAAGTAAGTTCCATCAGTATTAAAAACAGGATCTGTTGGTCTTGCCAATAATGAATTTGTGATTAAGTTTGACTGATAAGCAACACTTCCAATAGTTCCTATACTACTAGTTATGTTATTTACTCCGGTATTTAAATTAAAAGTCAATTTTAATTTGTCATTAAGAGCCAATTGTGTTGCCTGAATACGGCCAATATATTTTTGGTTATTAGAATTAATAACAACACCATCTTGCAAAATAGCCGTTATAGAAGCTCTGTAGTTGAATTTATCCGTTCCTCCACCAAATGATAATGTATGTGTCTGAGTAATTCCGGTTTGCGTCAAAAGACCGTACCAGTCTGTATTTGAACCATGATTTGAAGAGGCAGGAACACCAACACTTTGGGCAGTTTGCCACCATTGATCAGCGTTTAACATGTTTAATTTCTTTGGAATAAAATCAACAGATGATGATCCTGTATATTCCATAGTAGTTTTTCCCGCCTTATTTTTTTTAGTTGTTACAATGATTACTCCAGGTGCACCTCTTGAACCATATACAGCAGTAGCTGAGGCATCTTTTAAAACATCGATACTCTCAATTTCACTTGGCGGAACCTGATTTAATAAATCCATGTTTCCCTGAATTCCATCAACCACAACAAGAGGATCATTTCCTCCAATTAAAGAAGAAATACCACGAATACGAACACTTGGTCCTGAACCTGGTTCGCTACCAATTTGAGTAATGTTTACACCCGCAGCTTTACCAGCAATTAATTGCAATGGATTTACAATTGCACCCTGATTCATATCTTTGGCAGCTATTGATGAAACAGCTCCGGTAACATCTTTTCTAACAGTAGATCCATAGCCCACGACAACAATTTCTTGTAAGTCTGTTGTATCAGGAGCAAGCTGAATGTTGATTATGCTTTGGCTTGCAACTACTTTTTTTTCTTTATATCCAACAAAAGAAACAATAAGTACAGAAGCACTACTCTCGACAGTAAGTTTATATTTTCCGTCAAAATCCGTTACTATTCCATTTTTGGTTCCTTCTTCTAAAACTGAAGCTCCCGGTAAAGGCAAGCCATTTTCATCAGTAATAATACCACTTACAGTTTGTTTTTGAACTCGAATAGTTTCTGTTTTAAGTTCCGGTTTTTTAAGAATAATCTGAGTATCCCGAATTTTAAATTCAGTAAGTGTTCCTTTAAAAAGCTTGTCTAACACAATATTGATAGGCTGATCTTTTACAGAAATAGAAATTGTTCTGTCCAGGTCTATATCATTCAGTTTATAAATAAACCTGAAATCTGTTTTCTGTTCTATGGTCTCAATAACCTTTTCGATTGTTGAATTGTTAAGTTCAAGGGTAACTTTTGTTTTTTGGGCATAAGTATTTCCTCTAATATTAAACATGGCGACCAAAATAAGTAGTGTAGTTAGTTTCAATTTTAGGTCATTTTGGAACACTCGGTATAAAAACCCAGTATTCTTTGATTTTTTTTTCATAATTTTGTTAATTGATTGTAGTTAATTCGTTATATTCAATCACTTAGTAAATCGGAAATTGTTCGCAGCTCTTTCCGATTTTTTTATTCTAATACTCTTATTTCTTCATATTTTTTCATTTGTTTTAGTGGTTATTTAATTAGTATTTGATTGTTTTTTATGGTGTAATTAATGCCATGAATGTCATTAAAATAGCTCATTACTTTTTCGATAGATTCTTCATTAAAACTTGCATTAAATCTTTCGTTTGCTAGTTTTTCGTTTTTATTTACAATAGTAACATTATAGCGTCTTTCAAGTTTTGTAACAATATTTTTGAAAGTCATATTTCTAAAAGTTAGCCCACCATTAATCCACGAAGTATAAATATCTGTGATTACTGGTTTTGTAGAAATTTGGGTATTTTGTCTATTAAAACTTCCAATGTAACCTGGTTTAAGAATTGTATTTTTCGCAGCATTAAATTCTTCATTTATATTATACATTCCAACAGATCCTTCGACCAAAACAACATCGGTTACAGCATCTTCAGGATAATTTGAAACATTAAAATGTGTTCCTAAAACGCGTACATTCAAATTGTCAGCATTTACAATAAAGGGATGTTTTTTATCCTTAGCTACATCAAAAAAAGCCTCACCATCTAAATAAACTTGTCTATTTTCGCCAGCGATAAATTTTACAGGGTATTTAAGAGTTGTTCCTGAGTTTAGGTGCACAACTGTTCCGTCAGATAATTGTAATTGAAATTTTTTGCCGTACGGAATTTTAATAGTGTTGTATGCAACTTTTTCTAAACCAGAATTGTTGTCATAAACAATTTTATCGCCGTCTTGGTTTCCAACTATATTTCCATTGGCATCTCTTACTTCGACTTTGTTGTTTTCAGAGATGATTTGGGTATTACCATTTTCTAGTTGTAATACAATATCGCCGCTTTTAAAATCGAATTTTGGTTCAGATTTCGCATTAAAAAATCCTTTTTGATAAGCCAGACCAATTGCTAATAAAATAACAAAAGAGGCTGCAATCGAAATGTATTTTCTGAAATTTGATTTTTTAGGAATTAATTGAATCGTCGTTTCTTCCTCTTTAGATGCAGACAGAATATTTAAGAAAATATCATTTGCAGTTTCTTGGTCCATTTTTGGCATTTCAGCAAGTACTGCTTTAATATCTTCTACTGATGGAAAATCCTCAGTTAGATTATTTTTTTTACAATAAGCAACTACCTCGTTTGTTTCTTCGGGTGTACATTGATTTAATACAAATTTTTGTAAAAGTATTTTTATTTCAGAATTTGAATTCATTACGAATTGATTTAAGGTCCGGGTTTTATATTATACAGTTGAAAGGAAGATGAGTACTACTCTAACGTTGTAATTTTTTTAATTTTAACATTTTTGAGATTGATTATTGTAGTAATAAAACGTGTGAAGTGCTTATTTTGTTGAGATTTATGAGAGAAAATGTTTTTGCGTTTTTTTTGGTGAAAGCTCTCTTTTTTGTCCTCCTGAGCGAAGTCGAAGGACACACAAGTAACTCCTCATAGTAATTCTTCAATCTTTGTCGAGCTACTTACATGTCCTTCGACTTCGCTCAAGAGGAAAAACTATAAGATTTTATAGTAAAATAATTATGGCAAAAAAAAATCACCCGAGAGAGTGATTTTGATGGTTTAATTGGTTTTTTGGTTTAGATAATCTCGTCATGAATATGAAAAAAGACTCGCATTGATTCTAATGCTTTACTCATTTGGTTCCTGACTGTATTGATAGATATTCCGAGTTCCTGGCTTATTTCTTCGTAACTCATGCCTTTCTTTCGGGACATTTTAAAAATTTCTTTCCGTTTTGGAGGTAATTGTTTCATTGCTTGTTTTCGGAGCTTTTTGCAATCGGCTTCTCGAATCGAATAATCACCATACTCATGTGATTTCTGACTTTCGTAAAAAATTTCTTCCTTGAGTACCAAATCGTTTGCTGCTTTATTAAGAACGTTAAAAGCTTGATTTCGGGCTATTGTAAAAATATAGGATTTGAAAGATTGCTCCAGATTTAAGTTTTCACGATTTAACCAAACTTTCATAAAAACGTCCTGAACATTTTCTTCTGCAGCCTCTTTTGATTTTAAAAGACTAATACTATAACCATAGATATCCTGATGGTATAAATCAAAAAGTGAACGAAATGCTTTTTCGTTGCCATTTTTGAGTTCACTCACCAATAATTTTTCGCTATGATTTGTTGTTTCTAACATTAATTTAATTAGTCTTTATTTAATTCTAATTATATTATGATACTGTCAAAATTGGTACTTTAATTTGTTGACAGGTTAGCAAATATATAAAAATATTATTCTCAACAAATTTTATTAAATAAAAGTTAATTCTATTTTTTTTAATAAAATACATGTGAATCACAGTGAACACTTTGGTAAATGGCTTTTTGTCAAGTTAGTTAGTTTTTAGTAGATATTTTAAGAATTTGATATAATGAAGTTAATTTGTTGAGAATATTCTTATTTGAAGTAAATGCGGTGAGATAATTTCATATCAATATTGAGTAAAAAAAATCCTTTTGTCTCTTCGATAGAAGACAAAAGGATTGTATGATGAAAGAATCTTTAAAGATTCTTAATTAAGTTAAATTTAATTAGTTTTTCAAGTCCTTAATTACTTTAAAAGCAACATCAACCTGATCTTCTCCAACTAAAATTGTAAATTCGTTTGAAGTTGAAATTACCTCGTTAATGATAATTCCTTCCCAAGCCAAGCGCTGAAAAATGAAATAATAAATTCCAGGAACTACAATATTTTCTTTTGGTAATTTTACGGTTATAGAAGCTAAATTGTCTAGTTTTTGAATTAGTTTTTCACGAATAAAATGTTTTTCAACTAAGTGATTTACACTGCTACTTACTACAATATTAGTTTCGTTTACACCACGAGATGAAGTATAAAAAATATCAGATAAAGCGTTGATGTCAGAAATTAAGTCGGCTTGTTTGTTTAAAACAGTTTCTGAAGCTGCAAAAGTGTAATCCGTCAATTCTGAGCGAACCGTAATTTCGCCAATATTTTTAATGACTTTGTTAATTTTATGATTTAATTTAAAATCCAATTCTTCTGTGAGTCGTTTTAGTGACATTACAACAGCACCTTGTTTCACTTCTTTGCCAAATTCACTTTCCAATTCGGTCATGATGTTCCGAGAAAGCGACGTCAGGTTGATGATTCCAAGCGATAGCGCATTTAATAAAAAGGGTTTTGTTTTGATGTAATTTTCGACGATTGAAGAAACGGTTTTCATAATTTTTTTTCTTTTTTTTTGTAACGTAATTGGTTTGCGTAGTTAATTTGATGTTATAAATCTCTGCAAATATAAATTAAAAAACAATTTGTTACAATTATAACAATAAAAAATTATGTTAAAAGTGATAAAAAGCATCCGTAAGATGTTCAATTGCAAATGTTTCACCGTTTTTATGGATAGCTATGATGTCAAATCGAATATTTAAGTCATCTCCAAAATCCTTTTCCCTATAGTTTATGTAGGCATTTACTGCTTTAATCAAAAGCTGAATTTTTTTTGGCTTGACAAAATCCTGTGGAGAACCAAAATCTAAACTCGATCGTGTTTTAACTTCAATTACTGCCAAAATGGATTCTTTTTGAGCAATAATATCTATTTCGGCTTTCTGGTGAGTCCAGTTTCGGTCTAAAATTTCATACCCATTTTCCTGAAGATATTCTACAGCAAGTTCTTCTCCTTTTTTACCAAGTTCGTTGTGTTCAGCCATTTTTTTAATTGCGAGTTATGAATTTTTTATGCTTTATCGAACAATTTGCATGCAAAGACGCGAAGTTGCAAAGTTTGATTCTTTTCTTTGCAACTTCGCGTCTTTGCGAGATTATAATATGTGGTATTTAAAATTCCGTAGTTTAAGGAACTTCTGAGATAATTTTATTTCTGAAAAATAACAGTACTTCCTGATGCATTAACATCAATAGATATAGTGTTTCCCATAATTAAAGCACGATTGTCCTGAATATGTCCTGCTGGAAAATTGAAAATTACAGGTATGTTATATTTTTTGGTAACATCATCTACGATTTCGACAGCATTTTTACCCCACGGAACCTCATTGTCTTTCATTTTTGTCATACCACCAACAATAATTCCTTTTAGGTTTTCGATGCAACCGTTGCGTCTTAAATTGATCATCATACGATCAATATGATACAGGTATTCATCGAGATCTTCAATAAATAAAATTTTGTCTTTACAATCTATCGCAGATGGAGAACCTAATAAGCTATATAAAATTGACAAATTTCCGCCAACCAGTTCGCCAGTCGCTTTACCAAAGCGATTCATTTTATCTGGAGCAACAGAATAAGATAACGGTTCTCCAAACAAACTCGATTTCATTGAGCTAATAGCTGCAGGAGTAGCACGAGGAACTGTTACAGGCATAATTCCATGAATCGATTTGTAGCCCATTGTATTTAAATGATTGTGCAAAACTGTAACATCACTAAAACCAATAACCCATTTTGGGTGCTGCTTGAATTTAGTAAAATCTAGTAAATCGATCATTCTTACCGTTCCATATCCACCACGAACACACCAAATTGCTTTAATATTTGGATTGTCTAATTGATGTTGAAAATCGGCAGCGCGCTGTTCATCAGTCCCGGCAAGTTGGTTATAGTCAAGTCCAATTGTAGTTCCAACAACAGCTTCTAATCCCCAACTGTGCAATAAATCTATTGTAGGTTTTAAGTTATCGTCGATATTTTTTCTTGCTGTTGCCAAAATAGCGACAGTATCTCCTTTTTGTAAATAAGGTGGTGTTATCATGTTTTGTTGAGATTGACAGGTGAATGATTGTAAGGCAAAAATAAGGAATACGAATTTACCAAAAGCAATGTATTTCTTGAAGTGCTGAAAGTGTTTCGTGATCATAGTTTCTTTTTGCTTAAATTATAAATTATTTTTTAGATGGGGTTTCTATTCAATTATTAACCACCGTATTTATTTTGTAAATTTTCAAGAATTAAAATTAATCCTTTATCTGCTTCTTCAGATTGCACATTGGCAAAAAGAATAAAAGCTTTATTTATGGATTTACAAATATACACTTTGGTTAAAAAAGTTCCCGGATTTCCGTTATGAAATGAATATAGTAATTGATTGGATTCTTTAATTTCAGAATTCCATCCAAAAGAAAATTCAGGTAAACCAAAATGCATATAATTAAATTCTTCTTTTGTAAATAATTTTGATTTTCCTTCTAAACCTTGAAGTTGCATTTGAATAAATTTACAATAATCAGGTAAACTAACATTTATATTTCCTGCCGAAGAAAGCCAGTTTAGTTTGTAATTTAATGCTGGTTTTTCTGGTTTTAAATCTTCGTCGTGTCCCCAAGGCTCATTTTGATTTTTAAAATTGGGTTGCCCAAAGTCAAAATCGATGTTTAAATTTTTGCCCAATTCTGCTACCAAAGACTCATAGCTTTTGCCAGATGCTTTTTCGAGCATAAGTCCCGTTGCAACGTAACTGGGATTGGACCAATATACAGGTTGTTTTTCTGTAACAGGGTTTTGTTTTAGAAACCAGGAAATAAATTCGTAACGCTGTTGTTGATTATTGCCTTTAATCTCTTTTTGAGTTGGAGTTTCATTTCCATAAGACCAAGTGTTTATGTTGGCGCGAAAAGTTAAAAAATCCTGCAATGTAAAATTGTAAGTTGCAGGATTACTTCCGGCTTTTAATTCGGGATATAAATCGAAAAATTTAGTATCCCATTTTATTTTTCCTTCTTTAACCAAAATTGCTGCTAAATAACTTGTAATTGTTTTTGTTATCGATCCCAAGCGGAATTTATCATCAATTGTTGCCTTCTGTTTTGAGTCGATGCGTTGATAACCTAATGCCTGAATTTGTAAAATTGAGTCAGCCGAAACTACAGCATAAGCTAATTCAGGAATGTGATGCGTGATTCTGATACTGTCAACAATTGAAGTGTTTTTTTGCCCATGAGAAATATTAAATAAAAGAGATAACACAAGAGCAAAACATAGTTTTTTCATTTTTGATTAGGTGATAAATTAAGGAAGCAAGTTACAAGAGATTTTAGCATAAACAAATAAAACATACAAATAATTAAATTGAATTTTCTTACAAATAAATTATTTTATGTACATTGGATTTTTAAAATAATTAATCATGAAGCTTATTCTTTTTCAATTCTATTTCGCTATTATTTTTTCCTTTTCGCTTCAGGCTCAATCAAAAAAATATAATATTCACACCGTCGCATTTTACAATTTCGAAAATCTTTTTGATACTACAAATGACTTAAATACAAATGATGATGAATGGACGCCAACTGGCGCTCAACATTGGACAGAAGAGAAATACAAGCAAAAATTAAGTAACCTGGCCCGAGTGATATCTGAAATAGGAAAGCCAGAAAACTCAAATGCACCCACAATCATTGGAGGTTCTGAGGTTGAGAATCGTGGTGTTCTGGAAGATTTAATTAAAATGCCACAATTAGTAAATTATGATTACGGAATTATTCATTTTGATTCGCCGGATAAACGCGGAATTGACGTTGCATTACTATATCAGAAAAAATATTTTCGACCAACATCTTTCTCCAATATTCCCTTATTGATTTACAAAAATAGTGCTGTTGCAAAAGAAGACAAACAAGAAATTGACGAAGATCCTGAAGCTGTAAACGAACCAAAAATTAATAGAAACCGTGTTTTTACAAGAGATCAGCTTTTAATTACGGGTTTTTTAGATGATGAGGAAATTAGTATCATCGTGAATCATTGGCCATCACGATCTGGAGGTGAGAAAGCCAGTAGTCAATTTCGTGAAGCAGCAGGACAATTAAACAGAAGAATCATTGATTCTTTGCAGCAAATAAATCCAAATGCAAAAGTGTTTACAATTGGAGATTTTAATGATGGACCTTACAATAAAAGCATAAAAATAGCATTGGGAGCAAAGGCAAAAAAGTCCGAAGTTCCAGAGTTTGGCATGTATAATCCTTTCGAAGAAATGATGAATAAAGGAATGGGAACAATTGCATTTCGTGATTCGTGGGATATTTTTGACCAAATTATAATGACAGAATCTCTTATAAAACCTGATTATTCAAATTTTAAGTTTTGGAAAGCAGGAATTTTCAACAGATCTTATTTGGTGCAAACTTCGGGACAATATAAAGGATATCCGCTTCGGCATAGCCAGACAGAAGTGGGTTTCAGCGATCACTTTCCAGTTTATATTTATCTGATAAAAGAAATGAAATAGTTTTAACTATTCAGTCACAGTATTCAGTCTCAACTTCCTGAAAACTGCCACTGCGACTGAATACTAAGTGTTACGACTGAAAACTTTTCACTAACTTAGCTTCATAGAAACTCAGTACTTCAAAAAATGGCAATAGCAAAACCTTTTAACCTTACTAAATGGATCGACGAAAACCGTCATTTACTAAAACCACCAGTTGGGAACAAAAATCTTTATGTAGACTCTGGCGATTATATCGTAATGATTGTTGCAGGACCAAATGCCCGAAAAGATTATCATTATAACGAAACTGAGGAACTTTTTTATCAACTTGAAGGAAGTATAAAAGTTATAATTCAGGAAGATGGAGAGCGTAAAGAAATGGAGTTAAACGCTGGAGATATGTATCTTCATCCTGCAAAAGTTCCACATTCTCCAGTTCGATCTGCTGGCTCTATTGGTTTAGTAATCGAGCGCAAACGTGTCGGAAAAGGGTATACAGATGGATTGCTTTGGCATTGTGATAATTGCAACCATAAATTGTACGAAGTATTTTTTGAACTTCATAATATTGAGAAAGATTTCCTGCCACATTTTGAGCATTTTTACAATTCAGAAGAATTGAGAACTTGTGATAAATGCGGAACCGTAATGGAATCAGATCCTAGATTTGTGGCGAAGAAATAGTTGAATTAACTACACAAAGTACATATATATGTTATTTAATTGATGTATTTTTGTATCATAAATGATATAAAAATACATCAATTATGATACAAGAAATTATTACATATAAAAATATTGTTTGTAATCTTGAAGATTTAATGACTAAATCTCCTTTTAAAAAAAGTTATATTATAGAAAAAGTTGGTATACCAAGCCCATCTTTTTATAGAAAATTAAAAACACAAACTTTTACTCCTGATGAGATGCTTTCTATTGCAAAAATACTTTCTCCTGAAGAAAATTTTAAAATGGAATTGATAAAAGGAATTGAACAAGGAAAGCGTGATTTCAAAGAGGGTAACTTTATTTCGCACGAAGAAATGTTGCTTGAATTAAAAAGCAAAAATATAATTTAATTATGAATGTTGATTTTTGGGTTTTTGACGATTGTCCCAAAAAATAATTAGTACAAGACAATCATTGCTTATTTCATAATGTAGAGAAATGTGTTTTGATATTACTACTACATTACATCTTAGATCCATTTTATATTTGCCTAATTGGGGATTTTTTATAAGCAAATTAATTGTATGTATAGTGTTTTTCACGAATTTCAGAGAAGTTTCGTAGCTCCAATTATGTAATAAATAATTTCGATTCTTGTAAAAAGTGTATTTTGCTTCATCTGTCCAAATAATCTTCATTTTGTAAAAATATAAAAATAAACTTACAAAACATATTGAGTTAAATTAAGACAAAAATGATCTTTTTAATCTGCTAAATCTGTGGCGAATAAAAAAAATTACAACTCAAATCGTTTCCCTTGCTCAGGATAAATAATCTTCAAACTTAAATCGTTTTGCTTTTGCAATTGTTCCTTAAGTTTTATAATATTTTTAGTTGGAGGTTTTAAATGTGTAACGATAATGTTGAAACCTTTAAGTGAATTTTTTCCTGATAAATCTTCTAAAACATGAAGTTCTTTCATTAAATAATTCGGAGTCAAATGACCAAATAAAAATTGATCCGGTTGCTCATTAGGAAACGAAACTTCGATAAAAATCCCTTTTAATTGTTTAGACTTAACAAGTGGTGCGATAGCAGTCCAAAGTTCTTTTAATTTGTCACTTTTTTCTACGGCATCAGGTCCTGTATCTCCCAAATACAAGACATACGAATCTCCATTTTTAATTAAAAATGCAGTACTCTCAAAAGGATTAACATGGCTTAACGGGAAAGCTTTTACCGTCATTGCGGTATTGGTAATTGGAGTTTCTGTACCAATATTTAAAGTTTGAAAATGATATTTTTTCAACGGAACTCCAGGTCCTTTGTCTCCAAAATTAGCCCAGGTTTGATCGTTGAAGTAATGATTTTCCATCATTTCCATACATTTTTCCGTTGCATAAACTGTCTTTGAAGAGTCGGCAGGAGAATTGATGATCAATCCCGAAACGTGATCTAAGTGTGCGTGCGAAATAAAATATCCTTTAATGTATTTTCTTAAAACTTCACTTGTCGAAACTTTAAAAACTTTGTTTTCAATTGCTTTTTCAATTCCTGCATTTATAGTTCCCGCATCCAAACAGATATAATCGTTTGTGTTTATTGGAGCTACCATATATGCCGAAAGATTTTTTTCGTCAATTCCGCCTTTTATTCCTAAAGGAACAACCTGAAAAGAAGCTTTTTGTACTTTTTGTGAAAAAGCATTAAAAGAAAGGAAAACGAAGCAAAGTAAAAGACGATTGAAAATAGTCATGTTTAAGTAATTTTGTGAGTGCAAATTTCATCAATTGATATGAATAAATTGGTGTATTTTTGAGAAATTGATATTTAATAACCCTAAATTTACTTTGTTTTTAACAATAAAAGGCTGTTGAAATTCAACTCGAAATAATATCTTTACATAAAAACACAACAATTTTAACTAAAAAAGTTACAATGACAACAATAGCATCGCAATTTGGAATGAATGAGGCTCTGGAAAAATTGGGCATCAAAACGATAAATGAAGGAACATCAACAGGTTTACAGAATTTTTCTTCAGGAGAAATTTTAGAAAGTTATTCACCAGTTGACGGAAAATTAATTGCTTCGGTAAAAATGTCAACGTCTCAGGATTATGAAAAAGTTATGCAAGCGGCAACAGAAGCTTTCAAAACATTTCGTTTAATTCCTGCGCCGCAACGTGGAGAAATTGTTCGTCAGTTTGGGCAAAAGTTACGCGAAAATAAAGAAGCGCTTGGTAAATTGGTTTCTTATGAAATGGGAAAATCTTTGCAAGAAGGTTATGGTGAAGTTCAGGAAATGATAGATATCTGTGATTTTGCGGTTGGTTTATCGCGTCAATTACACGGATTAACAATGCATTCTGAAAGACCTGGACACCGCATGTATGAACAATATCATTCATTGGGTGTTGTTGGAATCATTTCGGCGTTTAATTTTCCAGTTGCAGTTTGGTCTTGGAATACGGCTTTGGCCTGGATTTCTGGAGACGTTTGCGTTTGGAAACCATCTGAAAAAACACCTCTTTGCGGAATTGCTTGTCAAAATATTATTGCACAGGTTATTAAAGAAAATAATTTGCCGGAAGGAATTTCATGTTTAATTAATGGCGATTATAAAATTGGTGAATTAATGACAGCTGATACTCGAATTCCGTTAGTTTCTGCTACAGGTTCAACCCGAATGGGAAAAATTGTAGCTCAAACCGTTGCAGGACGTTTAGGGAAATCATTATTGGAGCTAGGTGGAAACAATGCTATTATTGTAACTCCGGATGCTGACATTAAAATGACGGTTATTGGTGCTGTTTTTGGCGCTGTAGGAACTGCTGGACAGCGTTGTACATCGACTCGTAGATTAATTATTCATGAGAGTATTTATGACAAAGTAAAAGAGGCGCTGGTTGCAGCGTACAAACAATTGAGAATTGGAAATCCGCTTGACGAAAACAATCATGTTGGACCACTAATTGACGCACATGCGGTTGAAATGTATGCTGTGGCTTTGAATAAAGTTGTTGCTGAGGGAGGAAAAATCCTGGTTGAAGGTGGTGTGCTTTCTGGAGATGGTTACGAAAGTGGCTGTTATGTAAAACCTGCAATTGCAGAAGCTCAGAATTCATTTGCTATTGTTCAGCATGAAACATTTGCTCCGGTTTTGTATCTAATTAAATATTCAGGCGAAGTAGATAATGCAATCGAAATCCAGAATGGAGTAGGTCAAGGATTATCATCGGCTATTATGACAAATAATTTACGTGAGGCCGAAAGATTTTTATCTGTAGTAGGATCAGATTGCGGAATTGCAAATGTAAATATTGGAACTTCGGGTGCAGAAATTGGTGGTGCTTTTGGTGGAGAAAAAGAAACTGGTGGAGGAAGAGAATCCGGATCTGATGCCTGGAAAATATATATGCGTCGACAAACCAATACAATCAATTATACAACAAGTTTACCTTTAGCACAAGGAATCAAATTTGATTTGTAGTTTTAGAGATTATCAATAAAAAGAAAGGGCTTCCAATTTTGGAAGCCCTTTCTTTTTGTTTTTAGGTTATTATTTTTTGATTATTTTTTTCGTTACTGAGCCATGATCGGTTGTTATTTTAACTAAATAATTCCCTGAAGATAGATTTGTTAGATCTATAGATTCGGTGTCTTTTATCGCTGTTTTTACTAAAGTTCCCAACATATTATAAATTTCAATTTTTTGAACATTCTCAGCAGAAATAAACAATTGATTCGAAACCGGATTTGGATAAAGTGCTAAGCTACTTGCAGAAAATTTCGGGTTTAATCCCAGATTGCCACTGTAAGCAGTTTTCATGTAGAATAAATTTGCAGTATCTTTTTTTGCAATAGTATGATTTCCAGCATCAAGAGTAACAGTGAGAACTCCTCCTGTGGCGGTATAATTTGTACCGTCTATTTTTGCAGTACCGGCTGCTTCTACAAATACAAGCGTCAATGTACTGGTTTGTGTAGTTGTGTATGTTACGGTAGTTGCAGTTTCCATTTTTAGACATTGAGTTAATGTCAGATCTTTATAAGTTACAGTTCCTTTGTTTGTAGCAAGATTTCCTGTAATAGTGTAAAAAGTATTGTCTTTTCCTGATGTAGTAAAATTGTGTATTTGATCGCCAGGAGGGGTAGTTACAGCACCATCAAGAGTTACAGTTCCTGTTGCAGTAGCTGGTGTTCCCGCTGCGCCACTTGTAGCGATTGAATAGGATACATTTGCAGTTGGAGTTCCAGAAATTGTGATAGTTTTGTTTGGAGTATCTTTTGTAAAAGTGATCCCGTTTGATGGTAATCCTGTTACTGTTGCATTAGTTGCATCACCTCCCCAAGTAAATATCATTGGTTCTATTGCTATGTTAGCAGTTACTGTTTGATTGTTGTCAGTATCAGTAGAAAGCGTTTGACTGCTTACAACTGCGGTAGTTTCACCTTGTACAGCAACTAGAGTGGAAGTATAATTAGTAAGTGCATTTTTAAGAGCTGTAATAACAAGTGCAGATGCATCGTCTATCGCATTGTTAAAAGTCCATTTTAAATCACCTCCAGAGACACGTCCTGCGTATTGAATTACTTTTGCTTTTGCAGTTGCTGGTTGTTCAACAACTAAATTTTTTACATATAACGAGGCATTAGTGTCAAAGTTGTTATAAGTGTTAGCACCAGAAAATGATTTCACAGTTGCAGGTACCTGATCTCCTCGATTTGTAACAACATACGCATCGAAATCTGTAGTTGAACTAATTTTTCCTGACACATTGTATAATGGATTTGTATCGCCATAAGCTACAAAACGCATGTTGTTGGTTGCGATATCAGCATCAAAAGTGTTGTTGAATGCTTTTATAGATCCGCCAGCTTCGCCAGAAAAAGTTCCTAAAGTTCCTGGGTTATTTTTCTGATTGGCTTCATCCCAAACATCAGTACCTTGTAAAGAGATCATCATAGGATGTTTACTATTTCGATAATAATTGCTTTCTACAAACAATGATGAACCTAGAGTAGCACCTGAGCCATATTTTGAATTTCCATCGAAATAATTGTTGTAAATATGCGCTGAATAGAATCTTACACGCGGATGACGAGAATCTGAATGATCAAACCAGTTATGATGATAAGTGATGTATAAACCTGTTGTAGTTCCTTCACTTAATCCCAATAAACTTGATTTTCCGCTATCCCAAAAGTGATTATAAGCAAATGTAACATAAGTAGAACCCTTATTATCCATTGCTCCATCACCTTTTATTTGATCGGCATCGGAACCCGCATTTCCATAGAATAAATCGCAATTGTGAACCCAAACGTGATCATTTTTGTCTTGTAAACCAACATTGTCACCAGCAGTACTATTACAGTTCATAAAACCAAGATTACTAACTTCAATATTAGATGCCGATTTTAGGCGTATTCCCATTCCGTTTACAACGGCGTCATTTCCAACGCCTTCGATAGTAACATAACTGTTTGCGTTGTTTGCGTTTTCGATTGTAATGTCGCCGCCTTCCATTACAGTCATATCTGTAATGTTTCCAATTAAGCGAATGATAAACGGACGTGTGTCTTTTCCTTTTTTGATACCGTACAAAATGTTTTGTAAGCCAACGCAAGGATTTGCGCTAGCTCCTGTAATATTCATCGAAATTGTATTTTTAGTGTTTTGTGTAATGTAAAGTATAACGGCTCCAGTTTTAGGAGTTCCATCTGCATTGTATGCCCCAGGAATACGACCGCCATCAAAAGCAAAGCCGTTACGATCTTGAGCTAAAACTGTTAAGTTAGATGTTGTACTTCCTGCACCTTCTACAGTTGCAGTAACTGGTTTAACTGTTATCGTGTAGCTTCCGGCAGCTAAGCCCGGAATGTCAGCGCGGAAATAAGAACCATAACTACGTATTAATTCATTATCGATTTTTTTATTGGTTTGGCCTCCTCCGGTATAGTAAACATTGTAACTGTCTGCTCCGGCAAGTGGTGTCCATTTTACAAATGCAGATTCAAGCCAACCTGAAGATTCTGTTAAGGTCAACTGTTGAGCCGATAGGTGTACGGAGACCAACAGTAAAATGAGATAAAGTAGTTTTTTTTTCATAAGTGGTTTTTTAAGGTTGTTTAGTTTGTGGTTTTTTGTGATCTCAATTTTAATTAGTGGTTATTTTAAAATTGTAATCGATTACACAAAAATATGCTTATTTTTTTGAATTATGATTATTTTTAAGTTAAAAAGTACATCGTGTAAAAAAAATAATAATTTTTTATGGAATATGTAATAAATTGCATTAAATGTAATTTATTACATATTCCTAAAATTAAGGCTTGGCAGTTTTTTTGGATACTTTTGACTGCTTTTTCCCAAAATAAAATGCTAAAATTTTTTAGCTGTATTATTGCTAATGTTTCATTTTAAATAAAGAAAAGAGGTGTTAATTTTGAGTTTTTAGAATGTGTGGAATAATTTTTAATACAAAAAGAGGTTTTCGTAGGATTCTCGAAACTATTATTTAAGTTGATGTAGATGTAATTTTTGTAGAATAATCGAATTAAGGATTAAGCTTTTATAAGAGAATGTAGATTGGTTTAAAAGAAATGTCTTCACCCTTGGCTTAAAAAATAAAGCATAAAAAAAGCCTTTTTGAATTTCAAAAAGGCTTTTTTTATGTGTGGTAAAAAATTATTTATTGTTTGCTAATTTTAATAATAATCTTAAAAATTCAATGTATAACCAAACTAATGTTACCATTAATCCCATCGCTCCGTACCATTCCATAAATTTTGGCATCCTTTCCTGAACACCTTTTTCGATCTGGTCGAAATCTAAAAATAAATTTAGTGCAGCAATAATGATTACAAAAACGCTAATTCCTATACTCATCATTCCGTTTCCATAATGAACAGGAGTGAAATTAAAAATTAAAGAAGCTAGCCATGAAATTAAATAATAAGTTGCAATTGCTAGAGTCGCAGCAATCACTACCGATTTGAATTGTTCTGTAACTTTTACAATTTTAAATTTATATAGACCTAAACAGACCAAGAAAGTAACTAAAGTTGCTCCAACGGCATTAATTACGATTCCAGGATATTTAGCTTCAAATATTGCCGAAATTCCTCCTATAAATAATCCTTCAAAGAAAGCGTATCCAGGGGCTAAATAAGGAGAATATTGTGGTTTGAAAGCAGATATTATCACTAATATAAAACCAACAATAGCGCCTCCAAATGCAGGAACCATAATGTTCATTTCATTAAAAAACATCCACCAGGTCAGGATTGATCCAGCACATAATAATAAAAATAAAATTGCTGTTTTATTAATTGTACCAGACAAAGTCATTTCCTGATTGTAATCAATAATTTGTGCGTGATGTACTTCTTCTGCTTTTGAAACAGCATTTGATGAAAAACGCTTGTTGCTTAAAAACGGATTTTTCGAATTAAAGTTCATAATGTAATAGGTTTTAAAACTCATCAAATATAATCGATATTTTGGGATATGCGTGTATTGCTATGGAATTTTTAACAATTAAACAGGAATAGTTTTTAAGGATTTATTCGTACAAATAAAAAAGCCGTCAATTATTATTGACGGCTTCTACTTATATAAGATTTTAAATTTTAATTTAAAAGATCTAAAACTAAAGAAGGGAATAAACCTAAAATAATATTTAATGAAATTGAGATAATTGCAACTGCATAAATAAGAAACGGTTTTCCAGTACGTTCTTGATTTGGCTCTTTAGAATACATTGCCAGAATTAGTTTGAAATAATATCCAACACTAATAATTGAATTGATAACAGCAACAATTACTAAAGCAATATATCCTGCCTGAATGGTTTGGTTGAATAAAAACAACTTCGCAAAAAATCCTGAGAAAATTGGAATACCAGCCATAGACAATAATGAACCTGTAAGGATAGCAGCCAATAATGGATTTGTTTTTCCTAAACCGTGAAAGTTTGTAATGTCTTCGTTGTCCTGATTTTTACATACATATAAAATAACACTAAAAGCAGCGATTCCGGCCAATGCATAAGCAGCTGAATAGTACAATAAAACACCACCTGAAGTTGCTACAGTTAAAAGA
>Ga0302173_10000133_pt1 | contig 38922 bp, 67 predicted proteins | sample I_Fen_N3_1_FD_198785 | JGI IMG/M metagenome (GOLD analysis project Ga0302173, IMG submission 198785) | Peat permafrost microbial communities from Stordalen Mire near Abisko, Sweden - I_Fen_N3_1 | ecosystem: Environmental > Terrestrial > Soil > Wetlands > Permafrost | place: Sweden: Abisko... | reverse complement strand
CTAGTTCACAAGAAGATCTGTTTGTTGTAATGCCATTTAACGGTGTTAAAATTGCATGTGTTCCTGGTGTCAAAGACATTTTGAGATATGCAGTTAGATCCAGATTTAATACTCATACTTTAGATTTGGAAGATTTAGGAATAGGAATAGGATCAGTGATTCAATATGTTGAGCATGAACGTATTCCAAAATTTACTGATGCAAGTGTTTGTGATGAATTGTTGTCTCAACTTACATCTTATCAGTTTGAAAAACATCTTACTGAAGAATTACATCTTACGAATGATTCAGCTTTGAAAGCCATTCGTGGTTTTAAACCTAACACAAGATTTACAGAGTTATCAAATTTAATAATGACTCCTGATTCTTTGCCTATTAAAATTCAAACAGCAGGATATGAACTTGTTAATGGAACAGAATATTGGTTATCTGGTAAATCATACTTGGTTAACCTCACTATGTTTGATGCGATGTTTCAAATGATGGATAAAGATGATGAAAGTGAAAAAACAGATAAATAATCTTTTGATTAGAATGATAACAAATGCACAAAACCTTTAAAGACTTCTTACGAGAAAAAGTCAATAGTAAAATTTTCTTTACAGATTTTCGTGAAGAGAAGAAAATATTAGACGATCAATTTACCCTAGTAGCTACTTGTGGGTGGGTAGGGTATGGCGCAAAGCCAGGATTCAAAAGTGAACAGTTTAGAATAGTTGCTAAAAAAGGAACTACTGAAATTGGTTGGGTCAACTTTGAAAATAAAGATGGTAATCTAGAAGCACTTGATTTATCAATTCAACCTGCATATCGTAGAAAAGGAATAGCAACAGAAATGTATAAATTTGCTAGAGAGTTAGGCAATGATATAGCACCATCAAAACTTCAAACAGGTATGGGTAAATTGTTTTGGAACAAGGATCATTCAAAATGAACTTCAAACAATTTCTGTATGAAGATGATTTACCACCTCATGTTAAAAAAGGTTGGGCTGTAGATAATGATGCCTCAAGAAAACATGCACTTGAATGGATATTATTAAATGCCAAATATGCTTTAGAACATAATAATTTAATCTTTAGAGGATTTAGTACTCCACCATCTCAAGACATTTCCTTTATTGATGCTTCACAGGGTGAAAGAAAATCAAAAGACACAAATAACGTGTATCAGATAATGATGGATAATTCAATGTTTATGAAAGACTATCCATCAAGAAGCAAATCATTGATCTGTACAAATGATTTTGATACAGCTGATGAATTTGGTACTAGATATGTTATCTTTCCAAGAAGACAACAGATTATTGCTGTAGCAGATAAAAGTGATTTGTTGTTTAAACGTGTTGAAGGGAATGCTAAAACTTCATTTGGATCACGAACAGTTAAAGATTTTTCACATAAGATAGGAATACTTTTTTCACAGTATTTAAGTTTGGGTATTGAAGATATGACATCAGCATCGCTGAATCATGCTATGTCAGAAATGTCACCAAACGGTTTTGATAATTTTCTACAAGCATTACTCGTACACGATATTGAAGCAGGAATAAAACAAATTGAAAAATACATAAGTGTTGGTATGAGTAGATTTGATGCGATATGCAGCTTTTTCATGTCTCCAGAATCATTAGGTCTTGAGACTTATAAATACAATGTTGATAGCATATCTTCTTATTCAGAGCGTGAACTTTGGTTTTCCGGTCGCGCATTAGTTATCAGTTTAGCTGCTATGAAAGAATTATTACCAGATATCGAATATTCTGGTGTAAATATCTCTCACAATATACAAATTTTATTTAATGGTATGAGATTATGAAAACATTTAAACAATTTATCGAAGAAAGTATTCAGGACAAGGGCATTTTAAAAGCCCTTTTTGTTGTTGGTATACCTGGTGCCGGAAAATCTTATACCGTTAAACAGATGGTAGGATCAATATCGCCAAAGGTTATCAACACTGATAGAGCATCTGAATTTTTAAGTAAAAAAATCGGATTAATGGTTAACTCAAAAAACTGGGTTGAAATATTTCAAGATTCTGCTCACAATATTACAAAAACATCTCTTCAAAATTATATCAACAGTATGTTGCCATTATTCGTTGATGGAACATCTAATGATATTTCAAACATTCAACATAGAATGGGTATTTTGAAATCATTGGGGTATGATGTTGGTGTTGTTTACGTACGTACCAGTTTAGAAACTGCTAAAGCACGTGCAATAGAACGAGCTTCAAAAATTGGTAGAGAAGTAGATGAACATTTTATTGAAGCAGTATTTAAGCTAAGTGAAGAAAATGCTAAGTACCTACAATCGGAAGTTAACTTCTATAAGGTTATCAACAATGACAATGATGATTTATCAAATGTAGAAATGCTAAAAGCTTTCAAATCAGCACAATCATTCTTCAATGAGCCTGTTCAAAATATTGTTGGCAAAAGAAATCTCGAAAAAATGAAGGAAGAGAAATTAAAATATCTATCTCCTGGTATAGTGACAATGGAAACCTTAGAAAATAAAATTGCAGGGTGGTACAAACAATGAGATTCAAACAGTACCTTCAAGAAGAATCAAAATTCGATTTAGAAAAATTCAAAAAGGATTGTTCTTTTATTTTAGGTGAGCTAAAGGGAACTGGTGGTAGTGCATTGATGCTTAGGGGTTCAAAGGATAAAAACCCAGATTTCGAAATTGCAAAATGGGTCCCAAGAGATGGACCCAGAAATACTCCAATAGCTGCACACCGTGCATTCAACGAACTGTTTGATAAGAAATTTGGAGTTAAAGCTAGAGATTGGATGTTTGCTACTGGAAGACATGATTCTGCTGAAATTTATTCAGGCTTGACAGGCCCAAATATTATTTTCCCGATTGGAAAGTTTGAGTGGTTGAGCTGCACGGACATCAATGATCGTTTTTATGATCTGACAGTAGCTCTCAGTAAAGAGCGTGAATATATAAAAAACAGAGATGTATCACGTTCATTTAGCTATGATGAAATTATTGAACTTGCAACAAAATATCTGGTTAAGCAATTAGATGAAGTTTCTTGGACATTTAATACTGATTTAGTAAAGTGTATTAACTATGGTGCTGAAATCATGTTTAAATGTGAACGATATTATGCATTCAACCAATCTGGTGATGTATGGAATAGTGAAGAAATGCGACAGCTTATGGAGTCATTATGAGATTTAAACAGTTTATATCAGAACAAGATCTAGATGAATTTGATTTAGAAAAATTCTTAGATGAATGTTACCCCATTCTCAAACAATACAAAAGAGCTGGAGCATTTTTGTATAAGGGGCATCCTTCATTATGGAAATGGGCTAAAATAGAATTCAGTCAACGTTCAAAACCAAGAGATACACCTTTGCAATTTCATAATGCTATGAATTTTAATTTTGACAAAGTATATGGTATCAATCCTAGAAATTGGCAATTTGGTTGTTTTCAGCCGGGACAAGCTAGTATGTATGGAAATGTTGGAGCATTATTCCCGATTGATAATGATTTCGATTTTGTCTATTCACCTAAAGTACATGATGCAACCGAGCTTATTGAACAATTGACATCTGGCGTTTACGATTTCGATGATATTAAAAATTCTGAAAAAAAATTAGAACTTTCAAACAACATTAAGAAAAATTTCGTTAACGAGTATGGTTATGTTTTCACCCAGGATATTACACAGCCTTTAATAAACAAAATAGACTGTGAGGTTATGTTCAAATGTGAATACTATTATCTGATATCAGATGGTAAGATATTAAACGCGATCAGAGAAAAAATGAGAACCTTATAATGAAAACAACCTTTAAACAATTTATGAGCAAGCAATGTGTTACTGATGAACAGGCCATGGATTTCATTCATCATATAGCTGAAGAAGAACTTATTTCATGTAAAGTTATGAGTGTCAACGTTGAATCAAATACTGATGGAGTATCAACTGTTAAAATTGTTGCTGATTGTAATGACAACAAACGCCCTAAAGGACTCCAGAAAGATCTTTCAGATAAAGTAACTAAGCGATTAACTCTTCATAAAATAGCAGGATTAGGAAAAATCGTTGCAAAAGTTTATCATTTAAATGTAGATCCACGCTGATTCTACTATTTTCAATAAATAATCTATCTAACTTAATCGAGCTAAAATAATATGAAATTACTACAATCATTGCTTCAAGTATCAAATATCGAAGAATCAAAATTATCTGATTCAAATCAACAGAATGCCGATCTGTTGAAAGCGCATACTTCTGCTCGTACCTTAAGTGCAAAAGAATGTTCTTTAAAGCACATCAACAAAGACAAGCGTGATGGTAAGATTTATGTTTCCGATTGGTATGACGATGATGAAACAGTCGCTTCATACAACAAAGGTAAATTGAAAGAAAGTCATGAAGGTGATGGCATTACTGCAGACCAATTGGATGTTGGTGATACAGTTGTTGTGTCTGGTGGAAATATTGAATTTGAAGGTTCGGTTGGTGAAATTACAGATTTTGGTGTGGATAAGAAGTTCGTAGTTGTTAAATTGTTTGGAAATAAAGGAACACATTCCTTCCATTCTTCTGATGTTACTTTAGAAGGAGATGAAGATGGTAATGAAGACAAAGAAGATGAAGAATTTTATGTAGCAATTTATGATGAACGTAAAAATACCGGATGGATCGGTATGGTCTCAAAGAGTGATAATGGAAAATGGCAAGAATCCACTGTTAAGGGTGAACCAGATTATCGTTGGCCAGGTGGTTCATATATGAGTTATTTGACACCACATGACGTTATGTCATGGATATCAAAAGATTACAGTTACTTTGAAGTTGAAGGACCATTTGACACAGCTGAAGAAGCTGAAGAACATTTATCAGATCACGGTGTTTCATTGACTGAAAGTGCTTCTACTTTGAAAAAAGGTGATCGTGTTAAATTGGATGTGAAACATTGGAACAGTTCTGAACAAAAAAGTAAAGGGCTAGGATCAGTTATAGGTAGAGAGGGAAAAGCACTAGTTGTGAAATTGGATGATTCTACTAGAGAAGTGTTGGTTTATCCTGATGATATCGAGCATGTAAAAATTGTAAATGAAGCAGACTTCAAGGTAAAAACTTCTTTATCAGCACTTGACAATCTAGAAGCATTTAATGGTGGTAAACACTTTAGTGCTAGTAAAAGAAACGTTATCTGTGGTTATCCAGTCGATTTTGATGAAGACAGTACCGAAGACGAAATTGATTTCACTGCTGTGGATCAAGGAGCGGGTACAGATTTAATGAAACTTCTTAGAGCTGCTGGTTTTTCAGTTAAGCGTCACAATGACACCGAATTTACTGTCACCGTTAAGAAGCAGATTAAAGAAGCAAAAGGCTTTACAGATTTTGATGATTGGAAACAAGCGGTCTTGAATTCATATCCAGCTCAAGCTAAAAAGATGAGATTCAAAGGTCGTATGGAAGGTGATAAGGATACTATCTCTGCAGAAGTTCCAGGTGAAGATCGTTCATATGGAGTTTGGATACAAAACGCTGATAAAGGATATGTATTAAATGATTGATTTTAAACCAACTTGGCTTTATATTAAACGTCATAATGTGACGGGGCTTAAATATTTCGGAAAAACTGTTCAAAAGGATCCGCATAAATATTTAGGTTCAGGTTTACATTGGAAAAATCATTTAAAATTACATGGCCGTAATTTTTCTACAATTTGGACAGAAAAATTTTATGATAAAGAAACATTAGTTGATTTTGCAACATTCTTTTCTAAAGAAGCAAATATTGTTGAATCTGCAGATTGGGCAAATCACAAAGATGAAAACGGATTAGATGGAGGATTTGCCCCCTCACTTAATAAGGGGAGAGTTCATACTGAACAAGCCCGGAAGAATATGAGTGTAGCATATAAAAATCAAACAACAGAAGAAAAACGTGCAAGGGCATTAAAAATTTCTTTGAAAAATATAGGAAGAATTCAACCAATAGAAGAAAAAATAAAACAAAGTGCTTCACAAAAAGGAAGAAAATATTCTGAAGAAACAAATAAAAAGCGCGGAGAATCAAATAGAGGGAAAATTAGAAGTGAAGAGACACGTTTAAAAATTGGTTTATCTGGAAAAGGTAGAACTATGTCCGAAGAGACACGTTTAAAAATTAGTAATACGATGAGATTAAGAAAAAACAATTTGGAGAATAGACATGAATTATAAAGAGGCAATTAAATTTATTGAAGCCCAAATTCTTAGCGAAGAAGTAAATTATGCTGGAGAGTGGAATGCTGCAAATTATAAAAATGTATTTAATCGATGGTTCAAAGAACTTATAGAAAAGTATCCAGATATGGAAGTAGAACAGATTAGTTCTAAGCAATGGGAAGCATACAACGGTCGTAAACAAGTAGGAAAGTTTACTGATCGCAATGGTGGAGAAATATTTGAAGGTTTCTTTGGTGATTTTACTAGCAAAGTAAAAGGATCATACAATGGTTTCCAAGCAACTAGACATCTTAATAAAGCTCTAGATGCTCAGAAAAACAATGATGATGAAACAGAAGAAAAAGAACTAAATAAGTCTAGAGAGCACGGCGATAAAGCTGATGCTGAAACCTTCAAACGTAATGGTGACTTCCACAAAACTAATATGTCAATGCCTCAACAGCAACAACGTATTAAAGACCTAAAGAAAAAAGGTCTTTTAAATGTTGAAGAAGGTTTCTCACCTTATAAAATTGGGGCAAAGGTGAAGATTGTTTCTGGTGAAAAGCATGTAATAGGTAAAGAAGGTGTTATCGCTGAAATAAGAAACGGTGAATCAAAGAATGATAAGACATTTACTGTTGATTACGACTTTGATGAAAAATCTGACAAACCAAATTTTGGTGCTAAATCTATTCAAGTCAAGGCAAAAAATATTAAGTTGATTAAAGAAAATGTGACTATCACTGAAGAAGAATTACCAGCGATAATGGAAGTTGTTTTAGCAGGAAAAGATGATAGAAAAGTTTTCTACACTGGTACCAAAGAAGCTTGTTCAAAATTTATGGAAGAACATAAGTCTTTAAGTTTCGAAATGGTAATATCTGAAATGTCAATTAAACAAGAAGTTGAAACACATGTTCATGCTTTGCTTGGTGGCGACATTGAAAAGATTCCAGCCGTAAGTGATGCAACTCTTGATCGTGCAAGAGAAGAACAACGAAAGTTTATCAATAGTGCTGCTGGTAAATGGTTGATTAGTATTTTTGCAAATGGTAATAGTAGATTTGCTAGAGTGGAATCTCCAAATCATGGCGGAAATGAATTTTACATAAGGAAGAAAAATGCTACTGCGTGAACTAACAAATCTTAATGCTCTTAAGGAAGATGACGGGCAGCTATCTGATAGACCATCAGATAGCGATTTCCCTAAAGTAGTTGGAAAAGCTGGAGATTTCATAATCGAGTTAAACGAGAATGAACAGATAGCGATTAAAAATACTTCTGGAAAAGTTCTATTAACTATGCCAAATGAAATCTGGAAACAACTAAAGAGAAGTTAATATGCCAGATACCGCCCTTAAACATCTTTCGAAGAAAGCAAAAATTTCATTCGGACAAGCAGAACATTACTGGCATGTTGCTAGTAATATTGTCAAAAAAGAATATGACGTGGATGAAAATGATGCTAAATATTGGGCATTGACAATGGGCATCGCAAAGAAAATGATGGGTTTAAAAGAGAGCTTATCTTTTAAGGATTTCTTATATGAAAAACCTGTAGATAAATTCCCAACGTTAACACATTTAGATGTTGAAGCCGCAGTCGAAACGTTAAACACACATTGTAAAAATGCTATTTGGATGTTAGAACAGGATAGACCTTTTTATAGAGGTGATAAAGGTGGTTATGCACATGATTTAAGTATTCATAGTGGTTTTGGAATAATGGATTCTTCTAAGACAGAAAGAGTCAGTCAAAATACATCTAATTACTATACTCTAATTTTTGATAATATTCCAAGTATGAATGGATTCCCTAAACGTTCACGTTCATTTATAATGTCTAATGACCTTAGATATGCTAGAAAGTTTGTTAGTGGAAATGATGAAAAATTAATGGTGTGTATCCCATTTGATGATGCGAAAATAGGTATTGTTGGTAGTGAAGATATGTGGGACATAAATATAAGAGTATTTGGATCATTGAGAGATGTAGCTGATGTAAATGATTCTTATGAAGATATTGGATTATCTGACACGAATTGGGAATCTTTCATTAATTTTGATAAGGCATTAAAAAATGATGAATCAGCGGCATTTGAAGATTTTAAAAATGCATTTGGTGAAATTAAAGCACAACAATTCAAACGTTCTTTCATTGAAGAAATAAATAAAGGATATGCACCAAGCTCAACAGGATTCATAAAAGGAAACACTTCATCTATAAAAAGTTACTCTAAAAACTCTGAAGTTTGGGTTGGAGGTAGAGTTCTATTAATGACAGTAGATATGTGGAATAAAATAAGAGAAAAATTTAATGCTTAATTTTAAACAGTTCCTCCATGAACGCGCAATAGATTCAGAACCAAATTATAGTGAAGTTGAGGATGACATTCTTACTATCATGAAAACTCACTGTAGTGAATCAATGTGGATGCTTAAAAATAATACTCCTTTTTATAGAGGAGATAAAGGCGTGCGCTTTAAAAATGCTGATGCTTTCACCGTTGATACTTCTGCAACATTAAGAAAAAGTCAAAACACTTCTAATTATTACACCGTACTATTAGATAATAATCCGGTTAATAAAGACTATCCTAAAAGATCACGTTCATTCATTTGTTCAACTAGCGCAGTCACAGCAGGTTATTTTGATGACTATAATTATTTTGTTGTTGTTCCGTTTAATGATGCTAAAATAGGTTACGTGGGAAGAGAGGATTTTTGGGATTTATCAATAGATTTTTTTGGAAAGTCTCGTAGAATATCTTCCATAAATGGATATTTTAGGGAATTAAAATTGTCTGATGTTTCATGGGATTCATTTGTTGAATTTGATAAAAAATTGAAAAATGATGATGAAGAAGCTTTTGAGAATTTTTCTTTTTTCCTTAAAGAATTGAAAATTTATGATGCAGAATCATATAGATATTCATTTTTAGAAGAAATAAAACGTGCATATGATTATAGAAAAATTGGACCAGAACATTTCACCCCAGCAAACTATGAATATGATGGCACACCTAGTGAGGTGTGGATAGGTGGAAAAATATTAATGATTGCGCCATCCGTATGGAACCAAATGCGTGAGGATTTAAATGCTTAATTTTAAACAGTTCCTACAAGAAAGGCCCGTTGATTCAGAACCAAAATATCAAACTATTGTTGTTGATAAGGCTATAAGATTACTCAATGCACATTGCAAAAATGCTCTATGGATGCTTCATGAGAACAGACCAATTTACAGAAGTGATAGAAAATTAACTCAAGTATTATCTGACACTGGAGTTGTTTCTTTAGACACGAGACTGTCAACACGAAAGAGTCAGAACACTAGTAATTTCTATACATTGATATTAGACAATACACCCAGTAGAAAAGATTTCCCAAAACGAAGCAAATCATTAATTGCTTCTACTAGAAGAAGTAGAGCAGAAGATTTTAGTGATGAAATTGTACATGCGATTATTCCATACGATGATACTAAAATAGGTTTTGTTAATCTTGATGATATGTGGGATACTCGTATAGATATTTTTGGCGTTAGAAGACAGATAAATACTATCAATAAATTTTTTGAAGAAATGGTTGATGAAAATATGATTGATCATACATGGGAGTCATTTATTAAATTTGATAAAGATGTTGATACAATACCGTCTTTAAGTAGAAAATTCAATAAAATCTGGAATTATGGGGAAGAAGGAACAGATAAATACCCACATAATAATTTTCTTGAAAGTATTGATAAAGCTTATAGCCCAGATGAAACCGGACACACATGGGTTACTGCATCAACAATGCCGCACCACTCAAGTTCAGAAGTATGGGTTGAAGGCGACTGTATCATTATGACAGAGAGTTTGTGGAAACAAATTAGAGCAGCTTATCATGAATTATCACAATGATGAAAATAAACCTGTTAGGATGTTTGTTAATCTAACATCAGAGCGGGTCAACCATTATAATGACGTAATCGAATTTATGGTTCAGACTGAAGTTAGTAGATGTAGGACTGAAGATAAATTTGAACCAACTCAATCACAAATTCAATTTCTAAGAAAAGAACTTTTACGTCATGTCACTATAAGACGCAACATTGAGTTCGCACAGAAAATTAAAATTCCAAAATCTAGGGTTCTGTAACCTGTTTTTGTCCTGCTAGTAACCTATAAATATTTTATCAGGTTATTAAAACGTACGTACGTTATCCTGTAATACGAAAGGATAAAAATGGCAGGCAATGAACTAATTAAACGCGCATTTACTGAATCTGAATATACTCCAGAGCTTATTCAAGAATTAATTAAATGTCAAAATGATCCAGTATATTTCATTAGAAATTATGTCTGGCTTCAACATCCAACACGCGGTAAAATCTTATTTGATCTTTATCCATTCCAAGAAGAACTCATAAGAAGTTGTCAGGAAAATACTAGAGTTATTGCACTTATTTCCCGTCAGATGGGAAAGACGCAAACTATTTCCATGTTTTTGTTATGGCATGCAATGTTTCATAGAGATCAAACAGACATTATTGCTTCTAAAAATAACAGCCATGCTATGGAAATTATGGATCGTATACGATTTGCATATGAAGAATTACCACATTGGCTGAAAGCAGGGTGCAAATACTACAACAAGCACAATATTGAATTTGATAATGGTTCAAGAATAAAATCTGAAGCAACAACAGAAAAAACCGGTCGTGGTCTCTCAATATCAAAGTTGTATCTTGACGAATTAGCTTTTATTTCACCTCGTATTCAGACTGAAATGTGGAGATCATTGTCTCCAACTCTTTCTACTGGTGGATCTGCTATTATTTCTTCAACACCTAATGGTGATACGGATTTATATTCTACTCTTTGGAGAGGCGCAAATTCTGGTGAGAATAATTTCAAACCAGTATTCTTCCCTTGGCATTTACATCCAGATAGAAAAGAAGATTACATCAAACAGATGCGTGGTGAATTGGGTGAAATCGGTTTACGACAAGAAGTTTTATGTGAGTTCATTTCATCAGATGCATTGTTGATGGATTCATTGAAACTTTCGTATATTAAATCTACTCCTCCTATTACACAGAACATGGGGTTCAGTTTCTGGAAAGAAAATCTTGGTGGTAGAGGAAAATCATACTTGATCGGTGTTGACCCTGCTACTGGTAATGGTAAGGACTTTACAGTTATCCAAGTTATCGAATATCCATCGATGGAACAAGTAGCAGAATTTAGAAGCAACACGGTTCACATACCATTAATTTATGCGAAATTAAAATGGTTGTTTAAACTGTTGCGTCAACCCGATGCTAATAGGGGTAAAGCTGAAATCATTTGGTCATTTGAACGTAATGGTATCGGTGAAGCATTGGTTGCGATGATTCAGAATGATGATTCAGCTGACGGTGGTATTTACCTTGATGGTGTAGAATTGTTCAATGAAAGCCGTTCAAATGATAGACTTGGCTGTTATACAACTGGAAAATCTAAACTTCTAGCATGTATGCAACTTAAGAATTTATTAGAAAGAGGAAGTGGCGGTATCAAAATTAATTCTGCTGCATTACTATTTGAATTACAGAACTTCGTTGCAACTAATAATACCTACCAAGCTAAAGCTGGTTGTACAGATGATGCGATCATGGCAATGGCAGTTGTTATGAAAGTGTTAGCACGAGTAGCTTCATATGATGATGCTGCAAGAAAATTAGTTTATGAATCAGTTGATCCAGATTCTGATATTTTACCAGAAGAAAATGCTGATCAATTTGATGGTGAACCAATGCCATTCATGATTGTTTAAATTCACAAAACTGTGATATAATATATTCTCTTAATGAGAGGATAAAAATGTTCAAATTTGTAGGATATCTAATTCGTAAAAACCCCGATGAGTTCTTTGCTGAATTCTTTATGAACAAGGAAAAAGCAAAGAGGGTCTGTTCTAGTAACGGATTATCTGAAGATCAGATTGTGCAAATTTTCAATTTTGAAAAACAGCCAGTCAATGAAGTTGCAGTGGATGAAGTAAAAGGTGAAGTTGATGAATGATGGATTTATGGTGTTTTGGATTGACGGTGATTGTGTAACTCGATCACGACATTTTTATTCTGAAAACATGACGTTAGCTCTTAAGCTGATGGACGAGTTGCGAAAGAATAGCGAAAACAGTTACGTGTCGATGGCAAGTCAAAATAGTTCTAGCATCGGGAAGACGGGCGTGTCATCTGTTGAAGATGGTAAACTTCCCTCTGGTGAGGAATATGATTGGTCAAAAGCTGGCCGCGCTGGCAAGATGCGAAAACAAGATGTCCTAAAAATATTTCCAAAACGGGATTGATATTTATCAGGTTATAGGTTATAATAACTCATCTTTAAAATATTGGTGAAAGTTGAAAATGAACAATGTTATCGGAACAATTTATTCTTCTAGACAGTTTTCGTGGAACAGAGACACTAAGACTTTCTATGCTGACATCACTGATGTTCCACAAGTTCTCCGTCAATTGTGGAATGATTCAATGGACTTAGGTTTTGGTTTAACCTCTGCAAAAACCAATCGAACTGTTTATTTTATTCTGGAATCCGTTCAGAAGTTTGATGGTGACATTTTGACTTGGACGTTTGTTCCTAGTCCACTGTTGGTTAGTAAAAATCCCGGTCTCATCGGTCTCACCGTTGTTATTTTCAACGACTGAAAGATTATCGTGGAATACGAAATCATCGGACGGGGGTTACGCTATAAATTTTTGAGGGCTATTATGCCTTCAATCATTCGTCAATTAAGACTTGAACGTTGCAAGACTCCATTGGTGATTTCACTTGAAAAAGATTGTCCAGAAAGTGCTATTAGTGTTGATCTTGTTTTCGGTGTCATGATTGTTATCAAATCAACAGCACCCGTTTTGGATATTGGTCTCTCATTAGCACATGAGATGATCCATTTCAAACAAATGTCATCAGGTAAACTTCGTACCTTCAATGGTGAAAGATATTGGTCTGGAAAACATTATTCAAAAGACATGCCTTACTTGGATCTTCCTTGGGAAATTCAAGCTTTTTCAAAACAAGAGTTAATTTTTCGTAGAGCTTTAGAGGAACATAATACATGTGCGTAACAACATTTCTTAGTGTTAATGAATTGAATATCCCAACCTCAAACAAAGAATTGAATTCAGTTCTTGATGATATTAGGAAACTCACAACAGAAAATTGGCAGGTTATTGAACGTCAACATACCACCAAACGTGCTTTTGGTTTCAAATCAGATGTTCGTTATTCGTATGAACTTTACAAGTATGTTGGTGGATGTGGACCATGGCAAATGATCAACTTTTATTGTGAAGGCGGTGAATCACTTAATTTGGTGAATTCTGCAACAGTGGTGATTGCATTTCTATATGGTTATCTTGCTGGTTTTCATTCTGAAAGGATTTCAAATGTTTGACTTTTTTATGTTTCTGTTGTTTATGTTTAGTGTTATTGGTGCTGTGTGGTTTGTTATTTCTATCTCTATTGACCCAACTGAAAAATGGGGATACATTGGTTTGGGTGTATGTGCGGTAGTGTTTTCGATTGTTTTCTACTATCTAAGATTAGGTGCTGATGAACGTATAAAACAAGAAGAAGCAGAAGTGATAAGTTGGACTAATAAAGGATGTCCCGTTTATAAATCTGAATGTGGTTCAAAGTCAAAATATGCATGTGAACGAAAAGCTGCAGTTGTTGGTAAGAATCAAGTTGGTGATATTTTTGTGGAAGCTTATGCAATGTGTCCAGAAAGGATTTCAGAATGAGAACAGTTGTTTCGCGTATTGTTCCACATGGTAAAATGTGGTACTACGAGCTAACTACCTATGATGGTGAACCACGATATGAGCGTGTAGTTGGTGTTACTAACTCTCCTCCGTCATTTGACACTGCTGAAAAAGCTCTTAAAGCCGGTGAAACAGAACTTAACACAAACTACAAACCAATAAGGAATCGATATGACAGATATTAAGTATATCAAGGATACAATTGAACAGGCATTTCAAGCTGCTAAAGACGCAACTGAAAAAATGATCACTGAAAATCCTGAAACATGGTACCCTTGTGGATTCGCCTGGGTGAGGATTAAACCAGCACGTGGAACATTTGTGAAAGCTTTGAAGGAAATGAAGCGAGGGCACACCGACGAATATGAGGGCGGATTCGTTGTTTACAACCCAAGTGGCAACCATACCCAGTGGATGGATGCAAAATTTGCTGGTGCATGTGCATTTGCTGATGTGTTGAAATCTGCTGGGGTAAAATGTTACGCCCAAGCACGGATGGACTAAATATCTTCTTCGCTGTTTGGTCCACAGTTTGAAGTGGTATATAATGAATTAACAGAAAAACACTATGAGTAAAAATTTAAATCGACTCTGTGCCGGTATGAAGATGCTTGAGCCAACTGAAGGTAGAATCCGTAGAGATAACGGAGCTCTTGAACTTTGTTTAGCAAATATTTCTTTTGAAGAAAAAAATTTCGGTGCACATTTGATAGTCACTATCAATGATGATTATCCACTTATAGATTTTTGGCCTGGTACGGGTAAATGGATTGTACGAGGACATAAGTGGACAGCATTAGGTATCGATAGTCTAATTGAATTTGTCAATATTCACAAAAATGAAGGTTAAAAAATGAATGATAATCTAAATGGGTATATCAAAATCCCAGCAATTACGTTGAAGTCTTTGATTGTTGACAAGCGTAAAAAGTTAACAGAATTCTTTGATAAAGAGACTGAAGAAGTTTGGGCAGAATGTCGAACTAAAACACGTTGGTCTTGGAAACAGTGGAAACAAATTCCACTAACTGATGAAGAAATTTTCAAACTGTCATGGGATGATTGGAATTATGCTGCTTGGTACAAGGGCAAAAAACTCAAAATCCAAGAATACTGGATGGCTCCACTAGAAGAAATTGCTGATTATGGAATTGCTAAATTTCCAACAGAGTTGATTCTTCTCGATTTCAAAACCTTGAATAGATTGATTGGTGATACAATCCACATGTAAATGTTCAAGCACATGTCAAAAGAGAGTTCAAGATTTTATACAATTTTGATCAATGAACTCTTATTAAATATTTACGCAGTACAGAATTTAGGTTATAATAGACATATCTGCCGAATGAAGACTAAAAATGATCTTCGAGAATGGCGAAAATATTTACCTGAAGTAATAGAACAGTACCAAAATGAAAAACAAATTTGATTTATTCTTTATGCATCTTCAAATCTATGAATTCATTTAATCTCAAATGTATATTGTTATAATTTGGTAGTTCTTTTTCTGTCACAATTTTAAATTTTTTTCCATAATGGTTTAATCCTGCTTCTATTTTCTCAATATTTAATGGAATCATTCTTGAGGGTTTTATTTCATAGATTATTTCATTATGACCTTCAAAATCTGGAAAATATGTTTTTCCAGATTTTAATTTAATAGATTTTTCTTTTCTCTCGGCACTTAGTGGAAGTTGATTGTGTTCTTTAAAATATTTTTCAAGAAAAGCTAATTCTAATAAACTTCTAAAATGTGTTCCTTTCCAAATGCCACCCCTACCTCGTCCACTACCATTAGGTGATGGTTTTCCAAACATTGGATTGTTTATTCCACTATTCTGAATTGACTTTTGTGATTTTAATTTTTCAATTTTAAAATCAAATTCTTCTTTTGACATTGTTGTTTTCCATACTTCTTTCCAACTAGTACCAAACATTGGATTATTTTTACCACTCATTTTTGATGGATTTTCTGAATGCATCTTTTTAGTTGAACAAGATTTACACACATTGTTTAATTTTGTAGCATCATTAAAACATCGTTTATTTTTATATGATATAATATTACTACAATTAGGACATTGACGATTTAACATTTTTGCACTCTCCTTGATATAGGATATATTTATATGAATTTTGATTTATTTTGGAAAAATTTTGCATCTAATCAATTAGCATTAGATATGAAAAATACACATGAGAATAGTAAGTGGCACAGAGAGCAGAACACATGGGTTCATACTGAGATGGCACTTGATTGGTATAAATCTAATCTATTGAATAGTAGAACAGAACACCAAAATTTGATTACGAAAATAGCAATAGGATTTCATGATACAGGGAAGCCTCCAGCTCAAGTCGTAAAGACTTCTGAAGAACGTGGTGAATATCGTTCATATGCTGGTCATGAAGGTTTGTCAGCCCGTCTTTGGATTGACTTTGCTTATACCTATCCTGATGTTATTGAAGCATTGAGGATGTCTGTTAATGATGTCCATTTTGTTGCTTACATCATCGAGCATCACTTGCCCTTTGATATGAAGAATGCTATGAAGCGTAAACGTCTTAAGGATGGATTGATCTCTCGTAAGGGTGAGATGGGTAACAGAATATTCCTCGATTTACTGTTGAGTGATCAACATGGTCGATGTGGTGATACTCAGGCTGACAATGAAAAGGAAGTTGACACATGGATTGAAGAATGGAGCAAGGTATGATTCTTATTACTGCCCGTGAGAAAGAGATTGAATCATATTTTCATCGTCAATTAGCAGATCAAACATTGAAGGCTGAAGCTTTTGAAAGTCGACTTGACAATGCTAATCGTATGATTATTACTTTAACACATGAGCGAGCAGAAATTATGCGTCAATTGGATTCTTTGGGATTCCGTTTCGTTGAAGGCAAAATTGTTAAACACCCTTAATGGGAATGTGATATAATATTCTTTTAAATTGAGGATTGAAGATGAGCAAGATTGGTTATATTGTTGCGGGTGTTTCTGGTGCTGGTAAATCTACTTTTATCAAGCCTCTTCTTGAAGAATATCCTGGTAAAACTGTCAAGGTTTTTTCTCTGGATGATTGCCGAATTAGCCTGTTTAAATCGGTGACTAAATGTTTGGATCTGTCAGATGAAGAAATGACATATGCGAAAGCTTTTGAGTATGCTAACAACAACCCCAAACAGTTTGATTCATGGGTGAATGAACATTGGGCAACTGCTCTTAAGGCTGATGTTGTGGTTGTTGATAACACTAATCTGACTGTTAAGTCTCGTGCTCGTTGGGTACAAGATTTGAAATCGAAAAACTTTAAAGTGATCGGTGTTCAGGTTAATGTCCCACTTCAAGTTGCTATTGATCGTCAGAAGACTCGTGGTGATAAATGTGTTCCAGCAGGTATCGTTCGTGAGATGTACATGCGTCAACAGGAATTCTTTGTTGGCACAGAGGTTGATGAATTGATCAACGTTAAAGGGAATTAACAGTTCCCAGTTTATTATACCCCTCTTATGGGGTATAATAGTTCTACTTTAAACGATAGTGCAATGCTATCGTGGTTATGATGATTTTCGGAAGTCTTTAATTCTTAAGACTTTCTCCCAAGATGTAATTAAGCAAAGATGATTGCTACTACGTTGTATTTTAACGTGGGTTGATGCTGTTCCGAATTGGTTGAAAAACTGGTTAAAAACTGGTTGGGAAACTATAAATAAAATGTAACTTGTAACTTTTAATTTTGTTACTTTTTATTATCTTTGTTATTTTAATTTTAGGAGAATTTTATGAGCGATACAAAATCCAAACTCGACGCCCTTAAGGCAGCTTTCGATAAAAAGACCACTTCAAATGGTGGCGGTGACCAATCTTGGAAACTTAAATATCCTTTCTGGAAAATGGCTGATGGAGCTACAGCAATTGTACGTTTCCTTCCAGACTTGGATGAAGAAAACAGTTTGGGCTTCTTAGTTGAAAGCCTACAACACGAACTACACATCAATGGACAAAAGAAAGTCGTTCCTTGCCTTTCAATGCATGGTGAAGATTGCCCTATTTGCGCTCTTTCTCGTAAGTACTACGATGAAAAGAATGATCTCATGGGTAAGAAATACTACCGCAAGAAATCATATATTGGTCAAGTCATTGTTATCGAATCACCAATTGAACACGATCAAGCTCAGCTTGTCAAGTTGATTGAATTCGGTCCAGCATTGTTCAAGCAAATCCAAGCAGCATTCCAATCTGGTGACCTTGAAAATCCTCCATATGAATTGATGGGTGGATACAACTTCCGTATCAAGAAGACAAAGAATGGTGAGTACGCTTCGTACACAACCTCAAGCTTTGCACCAAAGATGTCTGATCTTGAAGACGACATTATCTCTCAGTTGAACTTGTTCAACCTTGCAGATTACCGTGGTACCAAACTTGATTATGCAACAGTTGAAGCAATGTTGGTTGCTGATCAAACAGGAAAAGCATTCAATGATGCAGCTCCTGATGACCATGATGATGACACTCCTGCTCCTACCCCAACAGCTACTAAAAAGCCTGAGGCCGCAAAGGAACCAGTCGCTGAAGCTGAAAAGGAACCAGCAGCACAAGAATCTAGTTCAACAGCAACAAAATCAATGTCTGTTCTAGAACAACTCCGCGCAAGAGCAAAAGCTAAAGCAACCGAGTAAGCATCGATAAGGGAAATGTTAGGATATTGAAATAGTATATTCTACATTTCCCATTCACATCTCTAGGAGAACAATATGGCAGCATCATTATCTTTTCTAAAAGATTTTAAGAAAAGCATAGCCAAAGTAGACACTATTAATAGTGGGTTAGGCGGTCCATCAAGTTGGATTTCTACAGGAAACTTTGCACTTAATCGAGCATTGAGTGGTAGTTTTAAAAAGGGAATTCCTCTTGGTCGATTAACTCTATTCGCTGGCCCATCTGGCAGTGGTAAGAGTTTCATCTCTTCTAATTGTATGAAGAGTGCACAAGATTTAGGTTTTCATTTGTTGGTTCTCGATTCTGAAAATGCTATCGACACTGAATATTTGACCAAAATCGGTATTGATACAAGTGAAGAAAAGTTGACTTATTTCCAAGTCACTACAATTGAAGACGTTAACAGAATCTGTTCAGACTTCTTCAGCAACTACATCAAAACTTATGGTAAGAATAATCCAGATTCTCCACCTGTTTTGTTGGTCATAGATTCATTGGCTATGTTGAGCACAACAACAGAATTTGATAACTATGCTAAGGACGGAACTATCAAGTCTGACCAAGGTATTAGAGCAAAACGTAATAAGAGTATGTTACGTATGTTGGTTGGACAAATTGCTAGATTGCCAGTAGCAGGTATCTGTACAGATCACGTTTATCCACAAGACATCATGTTAGGTGATGGAGCCTGGGCTATTACAAACAGCACCAAGTTCTCTTGTTCAATTATCGGTCTAATCACCAAATTGAAATTGAAAGATGAATCTGAAGTTATTGGTGTCAGAATGCGATTCGAAACCTACAAGTCTAGATTTGCTAAACTCGGTACCAAAATCGAACTTGAAGTTCCATATAGTTCAGGAATGAGCCCATTCAGTGGTCTTGTTGATATGCTTATGGATATGCAAGTGTTAGTGAAAGATGGTCACTCAGTACGTTGTGATTTTCCAGATGGTACGAGCTTGAAATTCAAGCCTAAGGAAATCAATGAAACGATCTGTGAAAGATTATTTGAACACCCAAAGTGCAACCCAGTAGAAATGTCTGCTGAAGTTGTCGAAGATGAACTTGAACTAGGAGAAACAGTATGAATACAGAAAATAATTACGGGCATAGCTTGAGTATTGAAGTCGTAACAGGTGGATTTATTTTGACATACCCAGTGTTGACTGGTGATGGTCTTGAAACCACGTACAGAGAAGTTTTTAGCTCAACACGCAAACTTCAAAATAAAGTGAAGGAAGTTATTGAACAGTTGAGCACGACTCCTGAACCAGTCGCAGTAGAAGATTAAAATCTTCAATGAGTGATTTTCTAACATTTACTGCTAGAGCAAAAATCAAAAAACTAATTTCCAAACACCAATGCATCTGTATCAAAATAATATTTGATAGTGTTGGTAGTTTGGAGTTTCGTTTTCTCTATGCTTCAGATTCAGACGATAGTGTTATTATTTGTAACAACCCTTACGTTTCAACTGACATGCAAACCTTCACTGGATTGAAGGAAAAGTCGATAAATTTTAACTACGAAACTGACAATTTTGAAATCACAAAATGAGCTTTATACTTACACTAGATGAAGATAAGTTAGAGGAAATTATTCCTCTACTTCCAAGATATGAAAAGAAGATTGCTGCATCAGAGCAAATCTTTAAGTTGGATGGAAGACGCCTTGAAGAAGTTGCTCGCACTCTCCCTGCCCACCAAGCTTCTTATGATCAGTCTTATCAAGAACTGAAAGCATTAGAAGAATGGATCAACAACATCAAAGAAAAACGAATCGGTAAACTTTGGAAAAAGTATTTAGAAGGATATCAGCGTACATTATCAACACGAGATATTCAAGCATACATTAATAGTGAAAAAGAAATTGTTGATTTGAATCAAATTATTATTGAGGTAACACTCCTAAAAAATAACACTTTGGCAATCGTTGAAGCGATCAAAAATCTAGGCTGGATGGTCGGTCATATTACTAAAATTAGAATTGCTGAATTACAGGAGACAATACTATGAATGATAAATTTAGTCCAACAGAAACTTTTATTATTGCTCCACAATTTTTTACCCCAGTCATCACTTTGCAATGTGGTAATTCCAAAAATAATTATAAATTTACTCCACTAGAAGATATAACACCTTTCGAACTATCTAAACTTACAATTTTATTTATTACAGTTGGTAATAGTACTTCTTGGATGATCAATGTGACTAAATACCTTTTAGAGAACAACCTAATGAGACATTTTACTGTAGTCTGAATCCAGATTTCACCGTATAAAAATAAGTCTATAATTGTTATTACAACATTTTAAAAGAAGGATCTTTTTTAATTTTGTGAATGTTTGTTTTTGTAATTGTTACTGCATAATTTAAACTTCTATATTTTATTCCTAAATATTCAATAGGATGTACTCTAGGATTATTAATGATAGATTTTTCAATATGCTCTAAACTATGAATTTTTCCTTTTTGTGCATTAGATGCTTTTTCTTTCCATTCGGGTGTTTGACGTATTAATTGTTGAGAAACAGACATCTTAGCTTTTGATTCTTTGGAATATAAAAAACCTTTTCTTGATTCATTTCTATTAGTTATATGTTCGGCTGATTGTTTTTTACCCTTTGCTGAATTTTTAAATGCTTCTAAGTTGGAATTTAATTTACCTTCTTTTATTGCACGCTTCGTTCCTTCACTTAATTTTTTACGATATTCATTTGAAAATATTTTATTAGAAGAACCTTCTCCACCATCTGTTAAATTTGATAATGGTCCCAATCCTAAATCACTTCTACCATAAACGGCTATTAGTCTTTTTTCTTCTGTGAAGGCTTGATCTTCATTCTCAAATGTAGACAATATTTTAATTATGGGTTCAAGGTTAGCTGATTTTATTTTTCTTATGATGTTTACTTTATGTTTATTAGTATCTTTAATTAAATGTGATTCAAACATGTGAAATATAGCTCTATTATTTTTTCCTTTACCAATATAAAAGGGTTCAAACCCTATATCTGAAAGCAATGATATTTTAAGTGGATTGAAATACCCATAAACATAATACATATTATTCTCCTATTAATCTATCTTATTTATAACACGGCTCAATTAATTAACAAAAATGAAATGTACTTTAATAATACTCGATGAAGTTTGGTGCCAAACTAACGGACTCACACCAAATCATATTGAAATTCTTTATAAGAAATTTGCAATACATCCAGAAGGTTATTTTTTCATGCCACACTATAAGCTTGGGAGGTGGGACGGATTTATTCGATTCTTTGAAAAGACTGGTAAAACATCAACTCGTTTACTTGATGAAATTCTACCAATGCTGGAAGAATGGGGATATGATATTGAGTTGGTTGACAATCGACAACAGTTCAAATCTCCCAAAATTCCAGGAAAGATAACAAAGGTTGACAAAGATGGTATCGCCACTGAGGCAGAAGGTCTAGATGTTTTCGGAGATGTCATGCTTGGTAACAAGCAATTCAAACTTCGACCATACCAACTCCAATGTGTTCAAGATGCTATTGAAGCCGGTTCTGGTACCATCATTGGTGGTACTGGTATGGGTAAAACATCAGTCACTGCAACTCTATCACATCTTTATTCTCAAATTGGTTACAAGGTTATCACGATCGTTCCTTCTTCTGATTTAGTTGATCAAACAGCTGAATGGTATGAGATGCTTGGAATGGATGTTGGTTTATATTCTGGATCCGATAAAGATTTAGATCATGGAAACATCGTTGCTACATGGCAAGCTATCCAATATAATCCTGGAATCTTAAAAGATTTTCAAGTTGTTATTTGGGATGAATTTCATGGAGCCAAATCAACTGTAGCCAAGAAACTTCTAAATGAAGATGGTAAACATATTGCGTTTAGGTTCGGTGTAACAGGAACGTACCCTAAACCTGAAGTAGAAAAAATGTCTCTTCATGTTTCAGTTGGTTCAGTTCTTAGAGAGATTACTGCAGCATGGTTAATTGAAAATGGTTATCTTGCTAGAGTAGAAATTCAACCTGTTGAATTGATAGAACAAAATATCGAAGAAGAATTCGTAGATTATTCTGCAGAAAAAGCGTTTTTGTCGAAAAGTTTACCTAGAATGGAAATGATTGCAGATTTGATCATTTCCAAGTGCGCAGAGAAAGGAAACACACTCGTTCTAGTGAATTCCATTCCTTTCGGTCAAAAACTGGCATCACTTATCAAGGGTGCAGTGTTCTTATATGGTAATTCAGCAAAAGATTTGAGAAAAGAACATTACCAAATGTTCGAAGATAACAATGATTTGATTGTTATTGCTTCTGTTGGTATCGCTTCTACTGGTATTTCAATTGATAGAATTTTCTGTTTGATGCTTATTGATCCAGGTAAGAGCTTCATTAAAGCAATTCAATCTGTTGGTCGTTCACTTAGATTGGGACATGATAAGACAGAAGTTATTGTTATTGATGTCTATTCAAAATTGAAATGGGCAGTGAAACATTTCAAAGACAGATGCAAGTGGTATAAAGAAGCAAAGTATCCAATTCTGAAAACGATTAAACTGAAGATTAAGGGGAAATGATGATTGATATAACTTCAGGAACACTAGACAATGATCCAAAAGGTGAATCAGGTAGAGGCACTAAATTTTGGATGGAGATAAAAGTAGACGGTGAAGTCAAGAGGTATGAATATTTCTTGAAAGATTTACTTGATGGAACTTTTAACAAAGCTGAAATTTTAAATCCATTTGTCAAACTTTTGAACGAAAAACAAAAAGAGATAAATGAAAAGCTAGAAAAAGATAAGAAGGAAACATTATCTAAACGTGCAGATAGTGTAAAAGTTCCAAATGAACTTGGTGAAATTATCAGAGATGTTCTTAACTCTTCAACAAAAATTATAGAACAATACAAAAATGGAAATGATAAAGTATTAAATTCATTAGTTGGCATGGTATTATCCAGAGCAAAAAAGATGAATTTTGATATTGATGCATTTGTTGTCAATGTTGCACTTAAGAAAAGCATAGGAGAATAAAATGACTAAACTAGAAATATTTAACATGATTGGATTTTTAGACTCAGAATCAAAGACCCGTATGATAAAGATTATAGGTCCCGCACAGGAGTTACAGATGTGTCCAACGTCATCTGAATTGACCCCTGGAGAAGACCCAAAAAGTATCAAAGAACAAGTGGATGCTTTTTTCAAGGATATGAGTGAAAAGTTTTTGATTGTGTCTCAAAACATAAACAGAGAATTTTCAATTGATATAAATGAGTTGGTGAGTTTAGATGTAGCAATAGATTTTAACCTTGATAAAAATGATGAACGTGAAATGTATGAATTTGTGTTAGGTTTTTATAGATGGTGTGAATTGAGAAACTTAAGATCATTTTTGTGCACAGGATATCATTTAGACATATAACTACATTAGAAAGTTAGATTATGAATTAATTTAGTCGGGTTACAATAAAATCTACTTGTACTTTCCCATAACTGACACTGTTATCCCTACAATATTTAGCAAGATTTGTTACAGTAGTTGATTCTCCTGTTAGTCTGTGTGTTAACGTAAAGGTTTTTGAATTTTTATCAGCTATTTTCTGTCTTTCGTTATTATTTGCCCATCTCTTAGCACTTGATATTTTCATTTTTTCGATTATTTCCGGTGCTGACATTGATGCTTTGACAGTTGAAGATATTTTTGATTTTGTCTCTTCTGAATGCATTAGGGTATTATTATCAATCTTTGTTTGAAGACGTCTAGCTTTCATCGATGGATCTTTGTTCATCATTGTTAAGTGGTCTGCAAGTTTTTGTCTATGTAATTCAGATTTGGGTACCGATAGCATCTTTACGAAACGTGTTCTAAATGTTTCATATGTCCTCGATGATGGAATATATCTCTGCTGTTTATCATTTTTACTGAATAGCATTCTATGTAATGCCCACAACATTTTCCTCTGATTATCACCCACTAACATTCTTACCAAAAGCAAATGACAAATAAAATGTTCTCTCATTGTTAAATAGACAGTTTCAGTACCACCCATGCTTTTGGGTATTATGTGATGTTTTTCAGCTAAGCAAGGTTTATTTCTAATTTTTGCTCGCTCAATTATATTAAAATAATATTTTGTGTATTTTGATTCATTAAACATTTTTATTTCCTTTACAATCAACCTTATCTTATTTATGGAGATTTTTTAAAAATGGATATACTTCCAGACTATGGCCGGACTTACATAATAAGTTCTCTCACATCACCAATCGTTGTAAAACATAATTGGATGTTTGATGCACCCATGACAGACTTTACACTTCAACCTATTCAATATCTTGAAGAAACTACTGGTGCAGCATTAAAAGTTCGCATCAACAACTATGAATTTTGGATTCCTTCAACATGGAGCATTCTAGTAACTGAACGTGAAACGTATCAGATTGATACAGTACCAATTCAATCCTGTGCAACCACTCAACATCTAGCTTTTAGCTTTTCACCTAGTGAAATGAAGCTTAGAACTCTTGACATTATGGTAATTGATTATGTTGAAAAGATGTCACTTGTACATCCAATGATCAATAAAGGAACAGCTTTGGTTCATCCTGTTGGTCCTGCTCCTATCGTATCAATGACAACTCCTAACCTGCTTTCAGTAGTTATAGGGCCACATGATCTGCATAAACATCTGAATGGAAAAGTTATCGGAGACATCTTCTCTTGGTAAACCTGGTTTCTGTGTAATAACCGGTTAGGGAATAAATAATCTATCTTAACGAGGTAGATTATTATGACTGATTTTAGTAAAGAATATACAGACGCATTCAACCACTTAATGCTAGATGAAGTGGGTCCATTATGGAATCCTAAAGATCCAGATGTTATCGCAGGTTCAATTACAACCCCTGAACAAAAGAAGAAGGTGGGGTATGTAAATATAAAGCAAGATACTGGTGGTGAGACTAAATTCGGTGTAGCAAAAAATGCTAATCCTGATTTGGATATAACCAATCTGACAATGGAACAGGCCATGCAGGTTTACTTTGACAGATATTGGATTCCTGGTAAGTGTGATAAATTAAGTGCTGCTGTTTCGGCAATTCATTTTGATGGTTGTGTTAACCACGGTGTTGGAAGAGCTAACAAGTTTCTTCAAACATCAGTTGGTGTAACCGCTGATGGAAGTATCGGACCAGTAACATTAAATACTATATCTATAAAAAATCAGAAAGAGATAGTTGAAGCAATATCAGCATTGAGATTAAAATTCTACAATGATATTGTTGCAAATAAACCATCCCAAAAAGTGTTTTTGAAAGGATGGACAAATAGGATTAACAACATTACATCCTACGCGTTATCTAAAATTTAAACCTTCTAGAAAATAGAGTACTCTTAAAATCGTGTTAACGATGCGGGTTTTCTATACTCTGGAAATTGACAAACTATAACAGAGGTAATTATGACAGAGAAAATAATAAATGGTAGTTCAATGATGGCAGAATCAAAGTTCTATATGGGATATTCCCGATGGGATGAAGTAAAAGGTGGTTATGAAACTTGGGAAGAAGCGGTTTCCCGTGTTATGGCGATGCACAGACAGAAATATGCTGCAGTTATGAGTCCTGCACTTGATGAAGCAATGTTGTTTGCTGAAGAAGCATATAAGGAAAAATTGGTTTTGGGTGCACAACGTGCTCTTCAATTCGGTGGTGAACAGATTTTCAAGCATGAAAGTAGAATGTATAACTGTTCCGTTTCTTATGCAGATCGTCCAGCATTCTTTAATGAATGTATGTATTTGATGTTGTCAGGAGTTGGAGTTGGTTTTTCTGTTGGTAAGAAGTACATTACCAAGTTGCCAACCATTGCTAGACGTTCTCAAAAGAAAGCAAAAGTGTTCCAAATTCCAGATTCAATTGAAGGTTGGTCAGATGCATTTGCCGTATTGTTGAGTTCATATTTCACTGAAGGTGCTACTCATCCAGAATATCGTGGTGCACAAATACGATTTGACTTCACTAAAATTCGTCCAGAAGGATCAAAGATTTCTGGTGGATTTAAAGCACCTGGTCCAGATGGTCTCCGTAAAGCATTAGTCAAATGTGAAGATTTGTTGGAAACGCTTCTTGATGATGCCCCAATCATGAAGATTAACTCAATCACAGCATACGACTTCGTAATGCACATGAGTGATGCAGTTCTATCTGGTGGTGTTAGACGTTCAGCAACAATTTGTATCTTTGACAAAGATGACAAAGACATGCTCAATGCTAAAACTGGAAATTGGAGAGTGACTCAGCCTCAACGTGGTCGTTCAAATAACTCTGCACTTATTATCCGTGATGACATCACACGTGAAGAATGGGCTGCAATCATGAAGACGGTTAAGGATTCTGGCGAGCCAGGATTTATCTTCTCTGACTCAGATGAGTTCATGTTTAATCCATGTGTTGAAGTTGGAATGTTGCCTAAGACAGAAGATGGTGAATCTGGATTCCAATTTTGTAACTTGACAGAAACAAATGGTGGTAAATGTTCAACTCGCGAAATCTTTTTGAGAGCTTGCCGAGCTTCAGCTATCTTGGGAACAATCCAAGCTGGTTACACAAACTTCAAATACCTTACACCAGCAACCAAGAAAATTACTGAACGTGAATCTTTGATTGGATGTTCTATTACTGGTTGGATGAATAACCCAGACGTTCTATTCAATAAACAGAATATGATTGATGGTGCTACACTTATCAAACAAGTCAATAGAGAAATTGCTGCATTGATCGGTATCAACCCTGCTGCTAGAACAACAGTTGTTAAACCTTCTGGTAATGCTTCTACTTTGTTAGAAACTGCTTCTGGTATTCACGGTCAACATGCTAAGCGTTATGTTCGCCACGTGACGATGAACATTAATGATGAAGTTGCTCAACACTTTATGAGAATCAATCCTAAAATGGTTGAAAAATCTGTATGGAGTTCAAATGGTACAGACGTTTTAGTAGCATTCCCTATTGAAACTATCCCTGGTTCAATTTATGGTAAGGATTTGTTGGGTGTTAAACAGTTAGAATTTGTTAAACTTGCTCAACAATACTGGATTGAATACGGCACTGATGTTGATCTTTGCGTAGATAAGAGACTTCGTCACAACGTAAGTAACACAATCACCGTTGATGATTGGGATGAAGTTGAACAGTACCTATTTGACAATCGTAAATTCTTCGCAGGTGTTTCCTTGATGCCATTCTCCGGTGATAAAGCTTATGCTCAAGCACCATTTACCGAAGTATTAACCTATGAAGAAATTGTTGAAAAACATGGTGAAGGTTCATTGTTTGCTTCTGGTCTTATTGTTGAAGCATTACGTGCATTCAATGAAAACCTCTGGTTGGCATGTGACACACTCAATGGTACAGGTTTGAAATTAAGCGAAGAATCAGAAGACTTGTTGAAGCGAGATTGGATCCGTAGAGCAACGAAATTCACAAAGAACTTCTTTGGTGGTGATCATGATAAGATGACAGCTTGTGTAAAGGACTGTTACAATCTCCACAAATGGGCAAACATCAAACGCACCATGAAGCCAATTGACTTTTCAACTGAACTTCAAGCTCAACAATACGTTGATGTAGATACAATGGCAGCAGCCGGTTGTGCAGGTGGAGTTTGTGAATTAGTGTTCTAATCACATAAATAGACATACCAAAACTTTACAAAGGAAAATGGTATGTCTATTACAACTGAAATCGTAACCGCTGAATTATCTGGTAAAAAGTGGTATCTGTCTAAGACTATTTGGGCAAATATATTAGCTACTGCAGCAGTAGGAATCCAACTCAAATTTGGTTTCTTTATACCTGCTGAATTTCAATTGATTATCTTATCTGCAGTAAATGCAGTATTAAGAAAAATATCAAAAGAAGAAATAGTCTGGTAATCAAATGTCGTTCTAATATTTCGGGTACTAATTTTTAGTACCCGAAATTGTTTCTGCTATAAATAAATTCATAAAATAACTAAGAGGGCAAATGACTTCTCCCATTAAAAGTCAGTAGAGTAATTACAGTGGGCAGCAGTTTATGAACAGCATGATTGAAATTTTCGGTTACCAAATTAATGCATATGCAGTATCAATTCTAATTTTTATTGGTGCGCTGGTCATTGCCATTTTTAGGGGACAGAAGAATAACACGTTACAGTGGTCAGACATGATCACGAGAGATGGTACAAAAGTTTCAACTACTAAACTTCTTCAATTACTTGGTGGTGTTGTTGGTACCTGGGTTATTATCAAACTTACACTCACAAAAGAATTATCAACTGAAATCTTTGCCATCTACTTGACCTACGTAGCATCAATTGATGGATATTCAAAGTTCATAATGGCAAAATATGGTGCATCAGGTTCAGATGATTCAGCTGTTCCATTCAAGAAAGCAGAAGACAAATAAAGTTTTATAAAATACCTTTTTAAGTTAAAATTATATCTTTAAAGAAAGAGATATGATGAAAAAAGGTACATACGTTGGTCTTCGGGTTTTGGGTGATTCTACTGATAATATTTATCAACACTGCATTGATAATAACATCCCTGTCAAAAAGCAAATGTTTGAACAGCGTCTACACACCACGCTGATTTATAGTCGAGTTCATTGTCCAAAACTGTTTGCATATCCTGGTATTATTTACCGTTGCGAATTTAAAGGGTATGAATTGTTCTCAGGTGATCATGGAGATACCGTATTGGTTGCTCTACTAAATGCTCCTGATGTTGTCAAGCGTCACAACACTTTGATGGCTGAACACCCAGCAACATACGACTATCCGGTTTACAACCCACATATCACTCTTTCGTATAACTTTGAAGGCGATATTGCTTCTTTACCACCAATCGATTTTACGATTTTCCTCGGTAAAGAATATGTTGAAGAAATTAAACTTGATTGGGAGCAAGAATGAACAAAGATAGCATTGGCGATACATTAAAAGCAGTTGAGCAGCTTGAAGCTGGGCGGAAGGCTGATCCATTTAAACCATTAATGGCTCGTTTGGATGGCAGAAGCTTCCACACATTTACACGTGGACTTGCTCGTCCTTACGATATCAGAATGAGTCAACTCATGTTTGACACTACTAAATTTTTGATAGAACAAACTCATGCGAAACTTGGGTATACTCAGTCAGATGAAATTTCTCTGTATTGGAACAATACCCCAGAAAACATTGACTCAACTTACATGTTTGATGGTAAGTATCAAAAGTTGTGTTCAGTATTAAGCGGATTGGCTTCAGCATTTTTCTCAAAGTATCTCGCATCATATATTGAAGAAAAAGCAAATGAAATTGCAGTATTTGATTGTCGAGTTTGGAATGTTGATACTATCCAAGATGTACATGCCAATTTTCTATGGAGGCAAGGCGATGCCATAAAAAATAGTATCTCGATGGCAGCTCAAGCACATTTTTCTCACACAGCACTTCAAGGTGTTGGTTCTGAAGCTAAAAAGAAAATGCTTAGAGAAGCCGGAAATCCATGGGAATTGCAACCAGGATTTTTTAGACACGGAACATTTCTTAAGCGATCTACAAAAATGGTTGATCTTACAATGGAACAAGCATTGAAGATTCCAGAAAAATTTAGACCGACTGGACCAGTCGAACGTTCAGTTGTTGAAACTGTGGATTATGGTTATATCTCAAAAGAGATGCATTTATTTTCATAACTGATTAATTGTGTGATATAATTAATTTATCTAAAATGATGAAGGATTTCTGATGAGCATTTATGAAGAACATTGGCATGAAGAACGTCAAGAGTATGTATCCGATCGTAAGGTCGGTAAACCACTTGGCCCTAATGCTCCTCACTACCCAAACAAGGCTGAACGAGTTCTGTTAACCCAGATGATGCAGAAGTCTGGAATGACTGAAGAACAAATTCGTGCAGTGAAAGAGAATCGCATTGCACTTGCTAATGCTAGTAAATCTACCACCTCTCCTCGAGGTGACGAAGATTTTCGATATAAGCTTCGAGTAAAGCGTTCACGTCGGGCAACTGCAAAAAGATTGGCATGTGAAGTTTGGGAGTTGAAATGAACAATGATCTGATTAGGGCTATTGATCTTGATGCATGGGCGACTAGAGACAAACGTCCAGAAGGACTCACCGAAAATCATTGGCTCATTCTAACAACTATCAGACATTGCACGTTGATTGGATTGGATGTAGTGAGTGAAGCTGTCGATAATGATGAACTGAATAAAGCACAAGGTGCTCTGGCAGTCACCGAAAAAATAATCAGAAAGTTTGAGCTTTAATATGCGTGAACATGATGTGCAATCAATTCTTAAATGGATAGGTTTTAAACCTGGAATGGTAGTCACCGAGCAAATGATCCGTGATGCTATAAAATATGCCTTTGATATGGGCTACACTGATGGAAGTCAATAATGACGTCAATTAAATTCACAACTACAGAACTCAATGGGTATGGGTTTGATTTGGAAGCAGATCGAGTTGTACGTTTCAATAAACACCCAGATGGAACATATTTGAATACTCGTGCAACATATTCAATTAACAAATTGCAATTCACACATTATGATTTGCGTCAATTGGCCCTCAAAGAACGTCCTCTTGGTCAAATCGTTGAAGAAAAGAAATTGACCAACAAACGTACCAAATGGATATTCATCCTAGCACTATTCGTTTTTGTTGCTTTTTCATCCACAACCTGCACAGTAAAAGTGAATGGTGATGTTGTCACAACGGAGTCAAACAATGACTGATTTACCCAAAATCAAAATTCATATTAAGAATCTTCAAAACCCAGATTGGAAACCTTCCTGGGTAAAAGATTCTTTTGGTAACAATCATCCCAGTAATGTTTCCAACATGGATGACTATTATACTTCTGCTGATGTAGAAGCAGAAGTATTAACAGTTCATTTCAATAAAGGAACTATGCGTGTGCGTTTCAAATGGAATAATACTGTTGATACACGAGACATTCCAAATGATGAATTTTTCAAACACTACAAAATTATCGAGATTTAATTATGACGAAGACGATGTTTGGCATTATAAAATTTGTCGGTGATGAATATGACAATACAACAGAAGTTATTGCAGTAGCTTACACTCGTGAAGAAGCTGAAGAATTCAAAGTTTTGAAGGAACAAGAACTTGTTAAGAGTTTAGAAGCACAGAAGCTTGTTGGTGATTTCTGCGCGGAATGGGAAGCACAACATACAAGTCCAGTCATTGACTACAGTGCAATCAACCTCGTGAACATTTATGCTCCAGAGAACATGAAGTTGAATCTGTCATATAATGCTGAACAATTGAAAGAGGTTAAGAAAGGAAATCTTGCAAAGATTCAAAAAGCACAACAACCACTTGTCGAATTTCATGAAGCTAAAAAGTTAGCTCTTGACGCTTTTAAGGTTAAAATTAATCCACCGGTGGATTATGAGTGGGCAAGCTACAGTACCACTTTTGATATTCAAGAAATTCCTGTCGTAATTAATGGAGAAATCGAATGACCCTTGATGAAATTGAACTGAAGTTCAAAGATGATGTTAACAAATTTGTCAACGAAGACATCTTGAGTGATGAACTCTTTGATGCACTGTATGACCACTATTCAATGAGCGGTGAAATGCCTTATGGTGTTGCTAAAGCACGAGATGGTGATCCCTATGAATGGGTAGCAGAACGGTTTGAAAAAGACTCAAAGGATTTCGCATAATGGAAACACCAACTGTATTTAGCATCCTCGCAAACTTGGATGATTGGATTAACAAGAAAGAACAGATGATGGAAAAAGTATTTAATGTCCCATCTGTTGCTATTGCAAATCGAGACAACATTGACTTCACCGCCGCTCAGAAGCTTCTTGAAATTAATATCAAAGAATTGAAGATGGTGCGTGAAATGTTGTTGCAAGTTAAAAAAGGTGAGGGGACATTATGACATTCAAACTTCTAGTTAGGACTGTTGATTCCAAATCATACGTTCATCAAGCCGCAATCCCACATATTGCAGAACCCGAAAAAATGTTAGGCACTCAGACACAACTCATTAGTGAACAAGCACCAATGCATAGAGTAATTTATAAATTTGCTGATAGCGTTGCTAAATGTTTAGAAAAAGGCGAAAATCCAAAATTTTTCTATATCTATTGTCTTATATACAGAGGTGAAATTTTTTACGTTGGATATTCAGTTGACGTCAAAGAACGGGTTTATTCACACAGTTATGATGCTAAAAAGACAAAATTACAAAGACCCTCAGCAGTAGGCACACAAGAATATATTAAGAATATTTTAAAAGATGGTGATGTTGAAATAGAAGTCGTCATCCTTGAAGAGATATCAGCCCCTGAAGGATTTAAACGTGGTGATAAAACCCCAAAAAATGTCTTGGAGCTTGAACAATTTCATATTTCTGAATGTCGTAAATTGGGATATCCTTTAGTCAATAAAGATAAAACTGAGAAGGCCTCTAAGGTTAAAACTCCTAAAGAAATTGTTCCCAAGATTGAGAAGGTAAAGGCACTACAAGGCGAAGGTAAGGGCGGGTGGGCTGTACACCCTAATAATTATGGTACTGGTAAAATACTACGTTCTTATTTTGATGGTGTGTGGTGGACAGCTAAACATGATGATATTTTTGATGCCGTGAATACTTCACTTGCGAAAGGTGGGAAGAAAACTCTAATAGAAAATCCTAGACCGTTTTCATCTGGAACAGGACTTCGCGGTGGCGATAAGTATTGGACCAAAGAATAATATGAAATTTGAATGTGATAAAGCGGAAGTAGAATTAAACATTTTAAGTTCTTACACGACAACGACTGATAAAGTTGCTGCCGCATTTGGTCGTGCTGCTGAAAAACCAGCACTTAAAATTTTCAGCGATTTGACTGGAGTCGCTGTTAAAAAATTCAACTCACAATGGTTACCGGAACATTTTATATCTGTATTAGGGCAAAAATGTAAACATGATGGTCTCGGTTTTGATCCGGTGTCAGGAGAGTTTATTGGCCCAATTGAACACAAGTTAATAACTCATGGTGAAAAATTTAATAAAACAGAAGTGCAACTTTCAAATGAAGAATTAAAAATATTCAATTTCTGTAAGGAAAAAGAACTGTGTTATTTGTTGGTGCTCTCAATCCAATTAGGGTATGAATCTATGTCTTGTGATTATTTGGGATATCTTGATCTAACTCAACACCCAGATGTTATCATCGGAAAAACAATTACCATTTCTAAAGCAAGACCTCATTTAATTGTGTAATTTTATCAGGTTATAGGTTATAATAACTCATCTTCAAATTATTCAGAAAGTTCAAAATGAATTTCGAAAAATACGTAAACAAAGTTCCTTATGTCAATCGTAAAGATGATGCTGATGGTTATGCGCGCTATCAAGAAGGTGAACGTAAAGCCGGTGAAGACTTCAAAAAAGATCTTCTTGAAGAACTTGGTGTGACAGGACATCCTAAAGCAGACAAACTTTTCAGTCTTGCATGGGCTCATGGTCACTCTTCAGGTTACAGCGAAGTGTTTAGCTACGCAAGTGAATTCGTTGATCTGCTTTCCTAATTATGAAACGCTGCACAAATATCACCGGATGGACTGATTATCCATTCACTGAACTGGGCGATGTCCCATTCAAACCTGCTCCAATTCGTCGAGTCAATGTCATCAGTTATGATGGCGACAAATATGCCAAAATCTCTTTCAAAGATCACGGTGACATTTTGGAAGTGAAAGCTGGGTATCTTTACCGTAAACCTGGTCGATGTGGTGATGTAGAATGCATCAGTCGCCGCAAACTTGAACGAATGATTAGTAAGGTGTAATTTCAAATGGAGAACAAAATGGAACGCTCTTTCGGTTTTGATGATGTCAAATTTGACGATGCAAAGAATTCAAAAAACCCCAAGAAGATGAAACGAGAAGATGCAAAGTTTTCAAAGTTCAAGAAGACCCAGCGCCGGGTAGACAAACGTGCTCGCTATGACTGAAGAAGAAATCAAAAAGCACAATGCAAAACACAAGAGGGATGGTTATCTCTTTTGGATAATTTGCATTATTTCTTTGCTTATTCTGGTAACGTGCTCAAGTTAAAAAGGTCCAACATGAAGAAGTGTTGCTTGATACTTATTACGCTGATGTTGATGGACTGTGAAGCCGGTCAAACTGAACAGCATAAACCATCTAAAAATGCTGATGACAATGTTCAGTGTCCAATTATCTGTTCACCTGTCAATCTAGTTGTGTTTTAGTGGAACACAATTAATTTTCAAAACTATGTGAAAATGCTCAGGTTAGTGTTATAATAACATCATACCAAATTAACTTGGAGTGATGATGAAATTCAATGCTACTGACTGGAAAGAACTTTCTGCTCAACAACAGTCGGTTATCTACTGGGTCCTAGAAGATACCGGTTCTCTCGAATTGATGGCCCGTGCTGGTTGCGGTAAAACGTACACCATCATGAAAATTGTAGATGCAATTGTCAAATTCAAACTCGGTGATATTGCCATCATGGCATATAACAAAGCAATCGCCGATGAACTGAAACTCAAACTTGAAAAAACCGGATACGATTGGCGTACAGCTCAAGCCGGAACAGTTCACTCATTTGGATATGGAGCTTGGAGAAAGATTGCTCCAAACGTTCAAATAGAAAACAAGAAAATGTACAACATCGTTAACGAATGTGGATTTGATAAAGGTGGGGATATCTTCATCTTTGCTTCTGAAGCAATTGTTAAGCTCTGTGGATATGCCAAACAACGTGCAGTCGGTCATCTTTGTTCAATTGATGATGTGAGTGTTTGGAATGATATGTTTGATCATTTCGGTTTGGAAAACGATATCACAGAAGACATTGATGTTTCTGATGTTATTTCAGCAGCTCAACGTGCATATCGAATCTCTCTCAAACAATGTCGCGAAGTGATTGATTTTGATGACATGATTCTTGCCCCTCTGTATTACAAAGCTCGTTTCTGGCCTAAGGATTGGGTAGCAGTTGATGAATCGCAAGACACCAATCCTGCTCGCCGAGCTTTGGCATTGGCAATGTTGAAACCTCGTACTGGTCGTTTGGTTTCTGTTGGTGATAATCGGCAAGCAATTTACGGGTTTACCGGTGCTGATGCCGATTCCATGAATCAAATGAAAATTGCTACTAATGCAAAAACGCTTCCACTCAACATGACTCGTCGATGCCCTAAAGCGGTGGTACGGGAAGCACAACGTTTGGTTCCAGATTTTACTGCACACGAAGATGCTCCTGAAGGTGTTGTTCGTTCTATTAAGTACATTGATCTTGCTGGTGAAAAGCTTGGTAAGACCGATGCAATTCTTTGCCGAAACACTGCTCCACTTATTCAGACTGCATACTCTCTTATCTCAAAGGGAATTGCTTGCCGAGTTGAAGGTCGTGAAATCGGTACTGGATTGATTAAACTTGCTAGCCGCTGGAAAATCAAAACCCTCGATCAACTATTGAACAAGCTTGAAGATTATCAAGTTCGCCAAACTGCAAAGTTTATGTCTAAGGGTCAAGAAGATCGTGTTGAAGGTCTTGTGGATCAAATTGATTGCTTGCGGGTTGTGATTGATCGTTGCTTGATTACAGGTAAGAAAACAATCGAAGCACTTGTTGATGAAATCAATTCTCTGTTTGGTACCACTAAGGATAACGAGGCTCCAAAGGTATTGACATTGAGCACTGGTCATAAGAGCAAAGGACGTGAATGGACTCGTGTTTACCTTTTGGATCGTGCAAAATATCAACCGTCTCCATATGCAAAGAAAGAATGGCAACAAAACCAAGAAGCAAATCTGGAATACGTGATGATCACCCGTGCAATGTCTGAATTGATCGACGTTGTGACAGAGTAATTCTGACAACAGTTTTATTTGAATTGCCATCAATGTATAATTAACTTTTAGATGGAGTATTGAAGATGAAGATAACAAGTGCAAATGGGTTGACAGGAATGATTATCCACACGATGGGTAATTATTGGTTTCGTGTTACAGACAAAGATGGAACCTTTACTGATTATTCAATTCTGCATTGTGATCTCTGTGTCACGATCAATGATGAAGATGCATATCTATATGAGCGTAATGGACATGCACTTCTGGATCACAGCCCAGAAACTTTAGGCTTTAAAGAATACACGAGCCATCCAATTGCCATGGATGGAAGTGTTGATCTTTCTACCACACATAAAGATTTGAGCTCTTACTAAGAAAGAAAATGATGAAAGAAGTTAATACTGATGTTTTGGCAAATAGTCTAATCTTGGATCGGGCAAAAGTTAGACGTGAACAGTTCAACCCAAAATCACGAGTGCACCGTGCATCATTGAAGAATTTTCTGAATACTGGAAACTGGGGTGAAATTCAGTTTTATCCTGAGGCTCCTTATGTTTCGGTGCCAGAAACTGTACTTCGAAAAATGTCAAGCTTCGCAGTATCAAAATAAAAGCTTAATGAAAACTGAACTTAATAACAGAATTCTCTGGTTTGATGGTACCAATCAGGTCAATCCTGAGGATGTTCCATCACTTCTATTATCAGGTGTTCCAATCGATAAGATTGCTGTCAACAACGATAATGAAGACATTAAGCTCTTCAATCTTTTAGAAGAAATAAGTATCAAGGCTGGCAAAGCTGAGAATGAACCATTCGATCTTGAATGGAATATTCCTGAAAAGTATAAGAAAATTGATTTGAATTTTTATCTCATCGATTCTGTAAAGGATAGATCGGAAGAATATTTCATCAGGGCATCTGATGAAATGGTTGAGATTAGAAAAAGAAAATTAGAACCACTATTCCAAACACTCATTTATGTGATTGATAAATTCAAAGAAGAGAATGTTGTTTGGGGTGTTGGTCGTGGATCATCATGTGCATGTCTAATTCTATTCTTGATGGGTGTACATCTTATTGATCCAGTGAAATATAAAATCCCTATGCATGAGTTTTTCCACGATTGATTACTGGCCGGGCAACGAATAAATAATATTTATATCAAATATCATTTGGAGAAAAATTATGGGTAAATTTGCACGCAGTGCTCGTGGTGATATGGTTGATTTCGATCTTCTATCAATCAAACAACAGTTAGCTATGACCCCTACTGCAGTGGGAGTAGATCAACGAAGAAAATTTGTTGATGAAAAGGATGGTATTCGTGTTAAAACCGAAATACCTAAAGAAGTAAAAATGGCATCCGCTTTAGCAATGGCAGTTGCGGCAGTTAATGAATCCGCGGAAGCAGAGACATTTGATACTCCAGCCGTAAAAGCTAAACAATCAAAAAACATAAGGAATAAATAAAATGACTCTACGTCCTCTAGGAAAATCTTTTCTGTTCAAGTTTTGTTCTGACACATATGGAGGAAAATTTGTTGAGAAAAATAGTGGGTTGATTGTTTTGACAAATCAAGACCTCGATCAACAGGGAAAGTCTGCTCGATGGGGACAAGTAGTTGCCATTGGTGATAGGGTTGAAATGTTTAACGTTGGTGAATTCGTGCTTATCGAAGCTCTTCAATGGACAACCGAAACTAAATTCGAAGGTGAAAAGTATTGGCGTTCTGATGAAGACAAAGTTATAGCAATTGGTGAAGATGAAAGTGTAACTTACGCATACTAAAAATGTTTTTTAATTTTCTTGTTTTCTTATCGGCATTATTTCTAGAAGTAATCGGAACATGGGTCTCTGTTATAGGGCTCAGTTCCATTTTTTCTGGAAGTCCTGTTGTTATTGTTTTAGCTATCTGTTTGGATTTTGCTAAACTTGTTGCTGTGAGTTTCTTGTACAAATATTGGAAATCAATTAATCTTCTCATGAAGAGTTACATGACTTCGGCCACATTAGTTCTTATGCTTATTACTTCTGTTGGAGCATTTGGATTCTTGAGTAAGGAATTCCAACAATCGATATCAGATACCAATACATCGGCCGTCATGATTAAATCTATGGCAGATGAACAAGTGAGATTACAATCAAGAAAATCTGAAATAGATTCACAAATTGCTAAGTTACCGGATAATATGGTAAAGGGTAGAACAGCTTTAATCAAGCAATTCGCTCCTGAAGTTGAACG